>Ga0136643_10001899_pt1 | contig 26370 bp, 11 predicted proteins | sample TergutLab28metaG_FD_96883 | JGI IMG/M metagenome (GOLD analysis project Ga0136643, IMG submission 96883) | Labiotermes labralis P1 segment gut microbial communities from Petit-Saut dam, French Guiana - Lab288 P1 (version 3) (version 3) | ecosystem: Host-associated > Arthropoda: Insects >... | reverse complement strand
TTGCAGCTAGTCAAGAAATTCCCCGCATTTCACGGAACCCGAAGGTTCATTACCGCACTCACAAGCGTCCGCCACCTATCCCTATTCTGGGCCAACCCAATCCAGTCCACATATCCACATCCCACTTCCTGGAGATCCATCTTAATATTATCCACCCATCTACGCCTAGGTCTCCATAAAAAACGGACATGTTGTGTTTCCGAAAGAACTTTCTAGCACTCAAGTCAAGCGCTGTTCACTTGTGACCACTCGCCCTCTTTCAATCCGAAATATGTGGACTGAACAACTGTCTTTTTAACAGTTTCAATTCTATTTTTAATAATATGACCTTAAAGTCTGCCACGTTGTCTAGTTTACTTGTACACCTTAATATAAAATACACGAGTACCTCAGTGCTATCGGCATTTGAAAACCGTATTCTTTGTGGGGCAAAAATCGCATAAGGTCTTCTAATGGCGGGACTGCAAAAAGGTAAACTCTAGTACATACTTGCTTCTGCAACAAATAGAATTAATTGTGGAAACGAGCAGGTTGCTTCGCCAGAAAGATGTTGACAAATTTAAGTTCCGAATGGCCTTTCTGTATTTCAGGTCTAGTACTATATGGAAAGAAAGGTTGGCGGTGTGTTCGGAGTCTGCTCTAATTACTTGGCACCGCTGTAATGCCATTTTAAGTTTAGATTTTGAACTGTTTCTTCGACCTCTCTCGATCTGCCTTATTTTTTGTACTTATAACGTAAGGGGTATGATATCGCATTTCATGCACGCACCATGTATACGGCCAGAATATGTAACTAGGCCTTCACGTGAAGTGTATTATGTAATAACGATTTTCACCAAAATTAAATTTGTTCTACAGATTCTAGTAAAAATCCTCGTGCTAAAATTTCACAAAAAAAAGTCTGTTAGGCAGCGTGTTGTTCCATGCGGACAAACGGACGGATGGACAGCCGTGACAAAGTAACAGCTGCTCTTTTCGCAATGTTTTGCGATCGCGCATAGTAATGACTTATAATAACTGCATCGAAGAGAAGTAGTGGTCTTTTGAATGACAATCAGGTAATTAGCTCAACTGATAAAACTATTTGCAAAAGTTGCGGTCCGGATTCCACTTATTACCATACTTTTGCATCAGATATAAGACAACTTCCTGTCATTATTGTATGCACTTGACATCCTTTCGACTCAAGGGCATACGACATTATTTCTTTCTATAAGCCTATATAAAAATTCAATCACAGGATAGTTTTTGGAATGGGCAGAGGATTCCACAAGGAAGTGTAAGATTGCTAGCTACATACACAACAATTTCTTCTGGACATTAAGGAGAATAAAGAGCAGAGTGACCGTATGTGTTCAGTGTATACAGCAGTTCTGATTACGTAGGTCTAATCAAAAGAAGAGTAGTCACACAAGGTTTGTGAGTTTCAGCACTACAAATATCACGATGCAATAACCATATTCCGAAACATTCATAGCAAAAAAAAAAGCACATGTTTTCCCGCAACAGCTTGTAAAGATATAACAAAAACATACCAAGCTGGTCGGCAGATATCTCGTAATTAAAAAAAAATAGCGTATTCACCAGCTAGAGATATGTCATACCTATCGGAAATGTCGAAGACTTCTTAGTCGCATATAAAAGTAACAACCTGTGACAGCGTTGCGTTATGAAAATATGAACTATAATGAAATGCAGTCATTCTACAGTTATTGTCCACTCAACCACAATTCTACAACGAAGATGGGTTTTCTCTGAATAGAGCAACGATAGGAACGAATTTATTGGTAAACTGGTTCAAAGTTTAAAATACCGAAAGGGGACACACATGGAAATAAGGACACAGTCAGCATGGCCGTCTCATTAGCTTCCTTTATTTCCCCTAGAGAGGGAAGTGGGGTAATAATGAGAAAATACTTAACTTCTCAACTTCATCTGCATTTGAACTTGATGCTGTACCATTAATTTACGTGACTGAACTAAATGACTTGCACACGGGAAAGCACGCACTTGCGTTGAACTTAACTTGTTTTAACAGAACGCGGTCTCTGCCGCTGAATGGGACTTCAGAACAGTTATAAGACATATTGAAATGCTGAAAAAAGGAAGCTTTGGCGGAAGACAAAGCAATCGGGAACTTATGAATGTCAGATTCATTGCTGAGTTGCCATGTCTGCGGGGAAGAAAGTACTTATTTTTAACTTCTACCTAACTTTTAATAAAAGAATAAAAAGAGACAGTTTCCTATTAAATGTTGTTACAGCCCGATGCACGCCATGACGTCACACAAAGGAGTGAAGGTACAGCTTCATTCATTGTTAACCTCGGAGCTAGGTGTGGGTGAGTAGTTAGCTTCACGCCTCGGCCCCTTTACGCTAGGTAAAAAAGCCTCCATTTATATTATTTAATTAGACGCTGGATGGGCCCCAGAGCCGGTACTGACGCTGTGGGGGGAAAAAAAACTCTAACCACTACCGGGGATCGAAATGAGATTCCTCAGTTGTTCAGCCCGTAGCTTAGTCACTATGCCGACTGAGCTATCGCGACTACCGTCAGTTTTACCTTATCAGAAATAAATTGTTCGTGTGTCTCCGGAGAGGAACAGTTGTGGGTAGGGGGAACAGAATTACTGTGAATACAACGAAAATAGATATTAAACGGACCGCGGGACTTTTCAACACGGTAATAAAATAACGATTTCAAAAGAAGATAGAGAGATTATTTCGGGAAATTACTGAACTACGTTTTAGCGTATTCCCCACAATTTCGTAATCAGTACGAGAGATTTCGACACTAGCATCTCCGGAAACGTACCAGATATGAATTTAGCTCATTTCGTTCGAACACGCTCAGCACAGTCGGACTGGTTCCTCCAGAACAGACGCATTAGACTGACCGTTGCTCTAGTAAATTCTGGAAGCCTTGTTCCGCTTATTCCTCTTCCTGGCGTCAAGTGGATTTCATTAACGCCCCGACATGAATGCCACTTTTATCATCTAGCCATTTCTCCACCCGCCATCTTCGTATCTCGTTCGACGCTGCATAGCGTGCATGTGAAAAGACCCATTACTTACGTCACAACAAGTAAGTACAAAAATACACAGCATTAAATCTTGCTTTGAAGTAAATTTCAATATTCGACGGTAAGGTAGAAGAAATAATAATAAAGAGTTAAAGTCTTTCCGCTGCCATGCGTGAACAATCCACCACTGTTAATAATGTACTGCACACAGCGGAAGTGTGTTTCTAGGTTAGGCGTCGGTTGCTGCTTGGCTTCGATTCCCAAGCAAGTCAGTCGCTCGTGTCACACTTTTACTGCGTAACAACTCCCGCTTGATCTGCGTTGCGAACCATCGTGACAATGATGCGCAATGAACACTAAAATTTGTCCCAGTCTTTTAGTTTGTTGTATAATATATTATGCACCGTCAATACACAACACACATCAAACAAGATGCAATAATTACAATTAGGTTATATTTGGCCAAATATAATCTAACTGTAATTATTGCATCTTGTTTGATGTATGTTGTGTATTGACGGTGCATAATATATTATACAAATTTGATAATACACAACGGAATGGCCTCTCTCAAATTTACAACCAGTCTTTTAGGTTCGTTATTTTTCACACTGACCCCCTTAGTGAAACTAAGCATTTTAGTTGTGACTAATTTCTAGTTACAGTGGTAGACAGAATCTGAAATGCTGCAGGCACATCGCGCAGTTCAGAATCAGAAAATAGTTCCCTGCCAGTACTGCGGTTATTTCCTCACAGACTGCCACGTCTACATCTGAATAATTACGTTACCATCGGGCCTCTTTTAAGAACATCAGCATTATGAAATTCCGCTTATACAAACTTCTATCATGAAGAGCACAACCTCCATTTCGGCTCATCCACCGAACATAAACTCGCTCATCTGAAATCTTCCCAACAAAACCGATGCCCTGAAATAATTTAATCCAAGAAACAATGAAGGCAAGCAAAATGTTAATTTTCTCACATCTCCTATGAACCAGGGATCACAGAGACCGTTACCTACACAACACAATGCAAAACACAAGAGACAAATATCCATGCCTCAGCGGGATTCGAAACCGCTATCCAAGAAATCAAGCGGCTGCAGGACTATGCCATAGACCGCACGGCCACCGGGATCAGCATTTTTGTAGCATATATATATATATATATATTTATTTATTGTAGCAGATATATATATATATATATATATATATATTAAGAATAATCGACTGTCATTTCTAATTAGCTTTGGTCATATTTGGTCGGGAAAAGTAACCCCCAATTATAACGATGTGTTTATGGAAAATTGCGATTCGCATTACGAATGTAACTTCAGAAGTCTGTCTAGGAACATCACTAAACGTAGCAGCCTAGGACTACCAGTAGGCCTACTTGCAAAGAAAAGAGCTTTTGACATGAAATTATCTGGATAGGCATGCAGTTCAATACAATCACAGTGCACAAACATTAAGCCACGCTTCAGTTTCGTTGGTATCCCATGAATTCATTAATCTGTGGAAGTTACTCTAATTACGTATGCCTTGACATAAATAACAAATTCAGTATATTGTATTAATTTTCAAACTCAAGTTACAAACTGTTTCATATTTCTCTTCAGTTTGGAAGAAAAAATATAACAATTTCGGGAAAATCTTCAATTGAGTGCTGTTTCAGTTACTATAACATAACGATGGAATATAAAATGATGGTTTAAACCACAGAAATGTGATTTCAGCTGGCACAGCAGATTCTGTCTACCCCACACTATATCAAGCGTAAAAACCTGACGGCCTGCACAGCTTTCAGCAATTTAAACAATAAGCGTTTATAATACAGCAATAAAATTCAATTACCGGGTGATTCAGAGTGCTCACCTGGTTTGCATATTGCAATAGGATCGAATCCTACTCCATTCAGAAATTATTTATTGGAGCAATTGTCATTATGTTACAGTGTTTAGGAAGGCGAAGTTGTCCTTACGCTTAATAAAGCACCCCGACAAGAAGGTAAATGGAGGAAAGGAGGAAGAGCTCCACGCATTCTTCAATTCGGCACAAGGTTTTAAGCAGTTGGCTTTATGCTCCGGCCCTTTTAAACCTGCAAAAACCGTTTCCGGTACTCGCTGGAAAAGATGGTGAAAGGGCTCCAAATCCGGCATAGTAATTCTGCACAAGATGCAATCCTCCTATCCTTGCCAAGAATCGAACCATGGTACTTCGGTAATGCAGCTCGTATCCTTGTTTAGTTACTGTTGTTATTAAAAATAAGTGTTTAATTATCACTGCTGTTTTATTACACAATTATATTGTATATTATTGTTAGGAACATCTTTTTTTTTTTTAGTACAGATTCTGTCTACTTTAATATTTTTCGGAAATAATCTATAGTTTAGAATTTCGCGCCGATTTCATGTTAGCAAATGTTGCCTCGTGTATAAAACTGCAGAAAAACGTCAATATAAAAGCCGCAAATGTTTCCAGGCTTTGTTAACCACAGGATAATACATCAAACAGAAATAGCGTTGATCCCACACCGGCCATGATGCTGTTAGTGACAGTAAAAAAATTAAGAATACAAGGTTTGGGTTACAATAAATGGCACAGTTCACATCAACCTTCGTTAAAATCTATTTGTTCGAAACTTAGAAGGAGCATATACATACACACCAACGTGTCAGTCAGAAATGCGTCTCGTAAAATACTTAAAATTACCTGGAAAACAATTAGAGTTAAAAACAAATTTTCTGTATTCATTCGGCCGTGCATATTCACAAAACACTGGTAACTTCAGATTCTCAATTCCCAAAACATTACCTCAATACGGAGTTTGAAACGAAGTAAGGATTAGGATTCAGGATCGCATGAAACAATGGGCGGAAGTTACAGATTTGGTTGTCGTGTTACAACCACAGAGACCTCGTCAGCATGGGAACGCTGCAGTATTAATACACCCTAATGAACATAAATTCAACTGTCGGGCTGAACACGAACTAGCTAGCATGTCAGTCGTTCTACCTTCTGCATTCATTCAACAACTTGCTCTTCAAGTGTCTAATTTTACAACAGGATGCTTACTCATTTCCAAAGGCTGCCACCAACTTTGCAAACTTTAACGACAATTACGTGTAGTTCTTTACTCCAATACTGTGTATCAGGTTAATATAAAATATTTCGCCATTAACTTCGGAATGGAAAGATTAACGGATGGTGACAAATACAATACTGGCTGACTTAAGACCTGTGATAACATATGCCAACGAAACACGAGCATTAAAAGAATCTATGAAGCGAAAATTATTAATAACTGACAGAAATATATTAAGAAGAATATTCAGACCTACAAAGGACAGAGATGACACGTGGAGAATTAAAACAAATGGTGAACAGTATAACCTAATTAGAAATAAGAATATAATGACCTACAATAAGGCCCAAAGATTAAGCCTGTATGGCCATGTACACTGAATGACAAAGGATAGGATGGTCAACAAATTAATGAGTGGAAACTAATATAAAAAGATTTAAGAATTATGAAAATAAATAATTGGACAAAATGCATCCAGGATCAGGTTAAATGGAAGTAGCTGAGAAGACCAAAACTTTCAAACAATGAAGTTGTAGTGCCTGATAAAGAAGAATGATAATGTTTACATCTTTAATGTTCAGTTTTGTAGTAATTATCATGGTTGACAAGTAATTTGTCATTGGTCAGAGGTATAAATTAATAATCGTTCTATACATAAAAGGGAAGTGCGAACTTTTCTTTTACTTAATACTCTTATGTCTGATCAATCTTTAACAAACGTGTACATTCCAGTACACATTTAATTTGAGTAAAACAATAAACGCGCATTTATTCACCATTATGCCATAAAGGCACGGCGGGCAGGGGTGTAGCTTCACGCACTCTGAACCTAAGCGTTAGGTGGAGGTAATTACTGATATTCAAAAGAGTTCCTGGTGACATTCTGATAGAGGGCTCAGCCTTATTGTTTAAATACAACAGCCGCAACAGAGTTTGCCTCTATAAAGCCTCTGACTGTGCACGGTATGTTGATATACTTGCAGTCGGTGCGTATCGAAAAACTGGAGCAAAGATGACACCACTGGCACACGTCGGTGCAGCGCGAGAAAATGGCGATTTCAGAATTCACGGATGTTTTTCAACAACACATTTTCAGCCCTATTGAACCACTGGAATCGGAACGAAAAGCTGAATAAGATACTAACTCCACGAAGGACAGTATTTTTTGTCAAGCTAACAGGTCCTAAATTAGTCAAGAATTTCCCCGCATTTTACGGCACTCGAAGGTTCATTACAGCCGTCACAAGAGGCCGCACCCTGTCCCTATCTTGAACCAGATCAGTCCAGTCCATGCCCCCATCCCACTTCCTCAAAATAAATTCTAATATTATCCTCCCATTTACGCCTAGGTCTTCCAATTGGTTTGTTTCCCTCGGGTTTCCCCTAAAAAACCCCGTATGTACCATTCGTCTCCCCCATACGTACTACATGCCCCGCCCACCTCATTCTCCTTGATTTGATGATCCGAATAATATTTGGTGAGCACAGATCACAAAGCTCCTACTTACGCAGTCTTCTTCACTCACCTGTTATCTCGTCCCTCTTATGCCAAAATATATTCATCAGCACTCTATTCTCGAACATCCTCAACCTATGTTCCTCCCGCAGTGTGACAGACCAAGTTTCACTCCCATAAAAAAAAACATCGGACGAAAATTACACAAGAACATATAATTCACAGTCGCTACGCATGTCAATTAAGCGGCGCACTAGCCGAGTCTACACGACGTGGCTAAAATTTTATGCTCATTTCTTCCAATTTTTTTGTAATGACTTTCTCAACAAATAAAATTTACAAATATTCCTCTGTGCTTAAACTGCAGGCAGATAAAAGCGTGGCCCTGCGGAGATTTCAAATAAATTAACGAAATACAAAGTATCTATGTAACTATTCACGATCGGTTGAGATGGCTGCTGTGGTCTACTGGCTTTATGACGCCGTCCTCTACCCGGAATGTGTAGGCAGTCGTCGGCTTATTTTCCTCCGCCGTGTTGGCAACCACCTACAGGACTGCACAATGTCACAATCAGACAGCCACAACATGAACAACTTACAACAAAAAGTGACATGCAGTTATGCGGATTTATGTCAACGTTTTACTTGAATTATCAAGGATTTTAAAATGACACTACTTGGAAGCACCTTCCTTCCTAAGATGAAAACGTCGGAATTCGAAATGCCTTTAGAATATGAGCACAACAGACCGAAAGGAAGAAAAGAAAACAAAGAAAGAGAGGTGTGGCAATTGGCGGCCTTGTGCCAAAATAAAAGAAGGATCTCAAGACTGCAATTGCTTCGTCAACCTGCCCACTTGACAACTCGCCATACAGGCTGACCACAGTAACCCCACCACCTTCAGCCTGAGGCCAACAAGAATGCGACCTCTCGTAAGATCTCTAGACTGCTTCACATGGGGGTACGACGCCGCGAAGCAAGAAATATCAAATGATGTTTCCAAGTGTCTTTGACGTCACAGTAACTGTCCAATGAAACAAGGAACAGCATATTCTGGGGTTAGCTGTTTCAGCCCTCCTACCTAACCGCCAGCAACGAGATGGGAAGTATTGCTACTCGTTTTTTCTCCTCTTATTCTTTCTTTTTTTTATTTTTATTTTGAAAGAATGGTTAGGTAACTAATGGACCCCTTCTCTGTTTCTGTTTACTTTAATTCTGAAGTTATAAAAAAAATTATTTTCCCTAATTTATTTTATAGTTGTCAGAAATCAGATGCTGGATATCAGAGGCATTTTCCAAGCACATAATTATTTTGTGTTTAGCTTTTACGAAAAAGGTATTTACTAAAGGGAAAACACGGAGGTGGTCTTTCTGATAGAATCTATGCAAAAGCCACAACGGTATTAGTTACTGATTGCGTCGCTATATACAAAACAAATATGCAAAGTAACACAGGACGCCATCGTCTCTACGCCTGGAAAGTCACAGATTCCAAATATGCTTGGCTAAATTTCGGTTATCAGAATTTTCAAATGGACAACTCGGTCTTGAAACGGACATGTTCGGTGGAAAGTACCCGCTTTGCATGCAACACAATCCAGCTCAATACCATAACAGATTTTCGCTGTGTGATAATACCAACGTTATGAATGGAAGAAAATGTGGTCCTTTAGGGTTTGTGTGAATTAGAAATGTGTAGAACACAAGCAGCAGTACTGCTGCATGCTTTATGTACAGCGCCCTATGGGTACTACGGTTTAATGTCACGTGTTTAATTCTAAATTACTTGTCATTACTTGGTTGACTCATTCTTTTTTTATTTGTGTTCTTTATTACAGTGCCATAAAAAACGTAAAACGACTTTTAAGTTTTAATTATACAAATCGTAACAGTAGTTTAGAAGTAAGCAGCCCAATATGTATTCCTCTTGTGTCTTGTATTATTTAACGTAATAATATTGGCGTCTAGCGTTGAATGGTCAAGATAATCTCCATAAGGAATAAATCCTGACAATAGGTAAGATCTCCCGATTCACATTAAACATCTTGTCAAAATCAAAATAAACCTAAAGAGCCTGCGTTAACATACAAGAGTGCCTTAGGCTCCGCTATACGCGTATTTGTGCATTGAAATTTCCTTTCACACCAGCAACTTTGGTTGAAGGTTTGATCGTCAGCACATACAAAAAAGATGGCGTTTCTTGGTGGCCAGACTGCAAGTTTACTGGAAAATAAAATTCAAAATGGAATAAAATACATAGTCTCTTAGGTCCGCTATCTTACCATATTAAGATAACTGCTCACAATAATGGCGAAAGAGAAGTTGGGTTGAAACAGACGGCACTAAAGTGGATTATATTACTTGTGTTACATGGGAACTTCTTCCACTTCTAATACTGGTTGAGGCCATAAATTCTTATTCATTCTCAAAAGAATGTAAGCCGAAAGAAATGCCACTAAAAACTGCTACAAAGAGATACAAAAGAGATGGTACCCATGCATAAAGTTACTTTTACCGCTGGTATTAGTTTCTCATTTTAGATAAACAGACGAACCTTATAACAGCATGGGCTTACTCGAGTATTCTCCTTTGCAGCCATTACCGATATTAGATGACATTCACGAAACGCCTTCTTATGCAGTCTAAAGTCACGGATTTTTATCGACGGTGATAGGCAAGGGTGTTTCAGTTGTAAATTTTCTGGTTCCTGGATGAGACTTCGTAGGACCAAGTCTCTTTCAGCCGAAATATTCAGTGGCCGAATTTGGGTCCATTTCAGTTGCTTTGGTACCTACTATCATAACAGACCGTGAGGATCCCGTTCTTCTGGGATACGACGTTGCGTCATGGGTAACCTGAGGCCAACGTTTCGAGGCACTGTAGTATCCTGCCTTCAAAGATCGAAATGGCCTAGACATTCTACGGTTAAAAATGAGGGCACTATGTTGCCTCGAAACGTCGGCCTCAGGTTACCCATGACGCAACGTCGTATCCCAGAAGAACGGATTCGTCAGTGTCTGCCTGCAAAAATCTGAAAACTCGGATGATAAATCTTGTTTGACTATTTCAAAGACGACATTAAACGACGGTAGGAATTTGTGTCCGTATAGCGTCAGTGTAGGATAATACTGACAGCATGAAGCGAACTAACTTACGTGGATTTTGAACAAAAATGAGTACAAAAAAGCACTGACGAAGAACAATACAAGATGGTCGTCAAGAAGAGTGAAAATGATATTCTGGAAATTTCCTGAGTAACACTGTATAATACACTAACAGAAAACGCTCAAATTAAAAAAAAAAAAGTTATGACTTACTTTCCTACTGTATCGTAAACGAAAATTTGGTGTTTTTAAGAAACAAAACCAGCAAGACTGTTGTTTCCAGGGCAGACTACAGAATTCCAAGTACATAACCTCCTCCACAGTTTTTATACATCAGCTCTTTTTCAGAAAATGTTATCAAAAATGGGTAGCTATGTGAAAATAAATAAAACACACAACTAAGGTAATATCTGTGCCTCAAATGTTAACGGGCACAGAAAATTCATGCAGATATACCGGGATATTTCACGATTTTCGAGGCCAGAGATATTACAATCGGTCGAATATGACAGGAAAATACAATGGAGTAAAAACAATAATCTCAAGAGGTTAGTGTTTCTGCCCTTTTTGTAACTGTACAACTAATCATGAATTCATTATTACAGGCAGTAAGTACTTCAGTTCAAACAGTTTCATTCTTTGGAAAAATATAATTGCGTACCTTTCTGTCAGGGTCTACACAATGGTATGGCATTCTAACGAAATATTCGGACGTGTCTAAAAGCACCTCAAGCAGACGATGGTGTCCGAAAAACTCGTTCAGTAAAAAAAGCCAAAGTATTTCGAAAGAATGATGCATCAGATGCTGACAAGTGTGTAGCAGACGAAACAGCACAAATGTGTCACACCTTTTGGATCTGAAATACACTTTGACAACAACTGAATATCGCATCTCAGCTTATTGTGTAACATATTCACGAGGTTAAAAAAATTTTATTCACAAAACACCTTTCCATAAAGGAAACTCTACATTTCCGTTGTTTCTAGACTATTTGGTTAGAATTTTGAGGCTTTTATTTGTATGTATTTGTCGCGAAGTACAGTACAGAGAATAGCACGAGGAAATAAGATAATAAAATCAAGACTTGTGCCAACACTTAGATTTATTGCCATTAGGTCATTCTACAAAACGATTCAGTGTGTTGGAGCTAATTACGTGAATGTGCAGTTCATGTAACATTCTTGCGTAACATCAGCCCTTACGGTGATACGGTGATTTTAGCAGTCTTTTCGAAACGACTGGGTCAGTTCGCACTTGGCTACATTCCTAAAGAAGACATGTAAAGCCTAGTGAAAGTAGTGATGGTGATGGTGATGGTGGAGGTTAGTGTCATCCCTAAGGCTTGTCAAATAATACTCAGTGTACACAATTACTTTTGAAGAAAAACAAAACTAACTGGAATTCCCAGTCAAGGCCCAAAAAAAACAGCCAATGACGGTGTGGGATGAAATGAGACTGCAAGTACCTAAGAAAAACATTACATAATGTCAGACGTAGTGGGAGACTCTGGCAGGGTAACAACACTTCTGAGCCTCCTGGGCACCGATAAATTTTAAGAGAACCAGCACAGGACATTAGCTCCCCTTGAACGTAATTTATACAATGGTGCAATTTTCTGGATGTACGAGGGGGGTGCTGATAAGTCCTTAGCCAGACCTACTTCCCGATGTCGTAGGACGGAATCGATAATATCGTTGGAAAGAGGGTGTGCCGAATTGAAAGTTTTTTCTTGTTACAAAGGCTGAAAGGAAGCATGTCAGGCGACGCGCGCGATTTCAACAACATGGAGACGCGAGCTGTCATCAAGTTTTTTTTTTCCTGCAAGGCAAGGCGCCGAAAGGAATTCACGCCATCCTGAAAAAAACACTAGGGGATCATGCACCATCGTATGCTACCGTCAAAAACTGGGTGGCCCAGTTTAAACGTGGTGATTTTTCCACCTGTGATGAGCCTCGTCCTGGACGACCTAACAGTGACCACCCCGGAGATTATTTATCAAATTCACGAGCTAATCTTGGATGACAGCCGGGTTTCGGCTAAATCAATAGCTGAGCAACTGGGCATCTCACGTGAGCGGGTTGGGTCCATCATTCATGAAGATTTGGACATGTGGAAGCTCTCCGCGAAGTGGGTCCCCAAATGCCTGAACGTGGATCAAAAACGTCAACGGTGCCAGTCGTCTGAGCAACTTTTGGAATTTTTTAGGCGCGATCCAAATGATTTCCTGTCGTGATTGGTGACCATGGAAGAAACCTGGTTATATCACTATGACCCGAAGACAAAACAACAATCAATGGAATGGCGGCATAGAGGCTCACACCGCCCCAAAAAAATCCGAGTGCAAAAATTCACTGGAAAAGTTCTCGCCTCGATTTTTTGGGGATCAAGACGGCATCTTCCTCATTGATTATCTTCCAAAGGGCCAAACTATCTACGCAGAGTATTACTTATCGCTGCTGATGCAATTGAAGGACATTTGGAAGGAAAAACGCCGCGGGAAGGTCACCAAGGGAGTCTTGTTCTTGCACGACATTGCTCCGGCTCACCCGGCACTTGCAACCCAGAAGAAACTGGCCTACCTGGGCTTCCAGTGTCTCGATTACCCACCCTAATCTCCGTATCTGGCCCCGTCGGACTACCACCTGTTCCCTGGACTGAAAAAAAAATTGAAAGTTCGCCATTCTTCATTCTACGCGGAGGTTATTGCTGCCGCGGAGACCTGGTTGGACAGACAACCTTCTGAATTTTTTTTTTTTTAGTGGCTTGCGAAAGTTAGAGCAACGGGCTAAGAAGTGTATAAATCCCGAGTTTGGTCGCTGTAGCTTGTTTCCTTCCTGGTCGGGCTAAGGACTTTTCAGCATCCCTCGTACTGTACACGAGTGCGGCCACTACACGAAAAATGACTACTGGTCAGTCAGAAATAAAGCGCCCGTGGCACAGCTACCAAAATCATATACTTCTGAAACATTACTTCTACAATAACGTAACATGTACGCTGCATGATTACCTTCAAAGTACTGTTCTCACTCTCAATGTGCTTTCTGGCCCTAGCATCGGCAAAATATTCCACAGTGTCGTGTCAGAGACTGAATGCTGTGCGAATTCCTCTCCTAAAGGAATGAAAATTATGCTGCAGCGTCTTTTTCTTCTTTGTGTGTGAGGAAGATTCGCACGGCTATTTCAGTGCTCGTGAACACATCACAAAACATCCAAATGACTGATTATGTGATGCACGAAAATTTGACCCGCGCCACTGAAATTTAGTGCGGCACTTACTACAAAACACGCCCCTAATTGCTTATGGCACAACGGGGATGATGTACTTAAAGATAAAAAAAAAAAGTTTCATCTTTAACTCTCGGAAGACGAAAATTAACCAGGTTTATATTTAAGGATTCAGTTCGTACCGCGCAGTAAACAAACACCGCCTCGGTTATAAAACGAATCACCTAATTCTGTACAGACAAATAACCTCTATTTGTTTCGAGATCCGTACAGAACACATAAATACACTCTATGGGCAGAAAGGAGAATTTGAAAATGTTAAATCCTCGTGGTACCTTAAGCAACCGCTAAACCTTAAAGGCTTAATAATCTCTTTACGTGTTTGTAAAATCACTGGTGATAACGTTTACTTTAACTGAATTCAAATACAGAACCAATATGGATAACGCTAGATTCTTAACTGCCCCCCCCCAAAAAAAAAAAAGTCGCGGAAATATTTCGAACCCCTAATGAATTTGTGCAAAAAAGAGACTCGACTGCTTCTGTAATATTCATATGAAATTCCATTTATGAATCAGTTTCTTTCTTTCCGTGATCCCTTCTTCCCTATGTTTTTACCGATACCGAAACATACCCGTACAGATACCGCTTATAACTGAAACTCACTCTGATAAACTGTCGCGAAGAAAGTTCTTCTTTCATGCGCCCAGGTTGGGCTTGTATAACCAGTAAAGTTTTCGTTGCACAAATCAAACTAATTTACTAATTAAAAAAAAGTTCTCTTAGGAGAAATTAAACCCTACAACGTAACGAAAGTGAAATGTTTGTAAAACATAAGGCTACAAGTATGAAGGTGTACGTCTTCACATTCAACAACTCACTGTACACTTACGTAGGAACAATATTTGTTGAATTACGGACATCTTGAATGGCAGCTAGAGATATTTATATTAGGGCTTCACGGCGACCTACAGACATCCAAAACTGGGAATTTGAATGGCTTAAAACGGCGTGGGATTTTTAAGTCTATTCCGCAACTTCTGCCGACCACGAGGATAGATGTCGAAACTGATTTCTGGGATTGCAGTGTAGTGACAGACGAGAGATCACGGTACGCCGGATACGATGGAGGATTATAATAAAACAATCTTCAGAAATAGACTGTGACGATAGAGTTGGATTCATCCGGCTCAGAGTTCAGTGGAGGGCTTTATGAACACAGTAACGAAAGTCCGAGGTGACCAATAACAGAGATGCAAATTCTTTCACAAGCGCAATGGTTGCTATATACCTGACGTGCCTTGGCATTCAATAACGACATTCTGGCTTCATAGTGTATCTGTGTGTCTCGCACTGCTTCTAGGAATAAACAGAAATAATTGTATGTCAATAAAAAAAAAAGAAATACTTTATTAAACAGCATTAACCGGCAGGCCTTTGTTATGGAGACATAATACGTTCACCATGCGGTAGGAACTAAATTCCTACATACTAATTTGAAAATCTTCGTGCCTTGGTTATGGTGGTTGGTGGCCGGCTTCTCATCACAGAGGGCTGGTTCTATCCCAGGCCAGATCATGCGAGATTTCTGGTCAACAAAGTGGCGTTGAAACGGGTTTTTCTCCGAGTACTTCGACTTTCCCCCTCACTGTCAGTCCACCAATGCTCCACATTCCCGAATGGTGCACTTACACGGGGACAGCCCAGAAACTCTCCTAAAACCAGTGCTCTGTGCTCTTTCGGAGATAGGGGAGCACTTTTGTCCCTTGGTTCAGGTGGTTCGTCACCAGCCTTTCGCCGCAGAGGGCCAATTCGATCCCTGGCCGGACCATGTGAGAAGTGTGGAGGACGACGGGGCAATGGGACAGCTTTTTCTCCGATCACTTCTGTTTTCCCCTGTCATTATCATTCCACTGAAGTTCCATACTCATCAAGATCATCATCATCATCATCATCAACTTCTTCTTCTTCTTATTTTTCTTCTTCTTCCATTGGCGCTACAGCCCACTGGGGCTTGGGCCTGTTGAACAATGTCCTTCCATTTTTTCCTGTCTGCCACCAATTCTCTCCATCTTCTCACTCCCAGCACTTGAAATTCTCTCTCTACTTCCTCTTTCCATCTTTTCCTGGGTCTTCCCCTTCTTCTCGTCCTTTCCAGTTCTTGAGTGAAGATCTTTTTGGGCATCCTATCCTCCTCCATTCTCTCTAGGTGACCTAACCAGCTTATCATTTGCCTTTTTGTCCATTTTACCACATCTCCTTTGTTCATCTCTTCCAGTTCTCGATTCGTCCGACTTTTACATTCCCCATTTTCATATTTAGGACCATACATTCTTCTAAATATTTTCCTTTCAAAAATTAATGCTATACTTACAGGAAGGACAAAGTGGAGGAAGCATGGGAGCCTTCATAAAGCAGTGCTGTTTCGGATATCGGAGAGCAGAGTACCTTCGCTGATGTTCCGTGCTTTCAAAGATTACAACGTTACCTGCTTCTAGCAAGAAGGAAAAGAGCAAAAGAAAATCCATTTAGTGACGGATTTATATACAGCTATATACAGACCTACACGCAGCTCTTGGCGTCCCTAGAAGAGCAATAAACAGAGTCATCATTGATCACTTTGTCAACGAGCTATACAAAAAGAACGAAGGCAATTTACAAAATCAAATATTTCACCACTTACAAAAATGATCATTCCGATATTTGACATCCATCTAACTCAGTGTACTTGAACGTTGTTCGCATAAAGACGTGCAGAGATGAAATGTTCCATTCTACAGCACAGCAGTATCTCTTGGATCATCGCGAGCCCGGAACCTGTTTGTTCCCAATAAACGTGAAAAAGGAACACACAAAAATCACAACCAAACGTCACAGCCCATCTTCCGACCTCCACGAGACAGACGGCCATTGATCTCAATCACCAGTGCGATCGACTCAGTCAGAGCTCATGATGATTATTTTTTAAAAAAGAGATTAAATCAACAACTCTTACATTAATCACATGGCACCTTATCAAGCCAGTTCGAATAAATGATTTTAATCTTGAGTGTGAATACGCACAAATTTACATAAAAGGTATGTTTATATTGTTATTTAGGTTCAGCTAAATAATCTCTGAGACTTATATTTCACAAATATTGTAAGACGCCGGTTTTCTTTAAAAGCTATACAGATAAGAATTCCTGCCACGTCTGGAAACCACGTAAGATAAAATCTACCGCAACAAAAAAATAAAAAAATAAATAAAATTAAAAAACTCTAATGTACTATATATATATATATATATATATATATATATGTTTCCCCCCTATGGTGCTGCGGCCCAACGCGGGCCATGGCCTCCTCATTCATGGGGTTTCTAGATCACACACGACGACGCATCACTGTCGGTAGGACTCCTCTTGACGAGCGATCAGCTCGTCGCAGAGACCTCTACTTGACAACACACAACACGCACAACAGAGACACCCATGCCCCCGGCGGGATTGGAACCCACGATCTCAGCAGGCGAGCGGCCGCAGACCTACGCCTTAGAACGCGCGGCTACTGGGACCGGCTCAATCAATATACATACAGTACAAAATTTTTTACAATTTAATATTTTGTATACATGTAAAATAACAACTGCCACCGGATGACAACCTAATTGCAGTTAATAATAATAATAATAATAATTATTATTATTATTATTAAACAATTTTAGAGTAAAACCAAAGCAGACAAATATTAGCACAGTGGAACACACTAACTGCAATGTAACCTACGTAAGAACTTTATATAGGAGTGGCGGGAATGAATTATACAACTACACACAAGAAGCCTTTACAGAACATAAAGCACAATACAGAAAACCCAAGACCGGTCTCGATGGAATGCTGACTTCTGTAAGAAGGCTTGATCTACTTCTCTGGTTCGCCCGAAATTGCATGCGGCATAATTATGACTGCTGAGACAATTTAAGGACCCTTCTTGCCTCAGGAAAAAGGTACAGCAGGCAGGAAGAAAATCAGCGAGACCAAAAAAGGCCTCTGCCTTCTTCAAGTCCCCTGTTATTAATTTCCATTACTACCTAAAAACATAGGTGAAATATAAATTAGAAGTTATTCTCAGAACTTGCATGCTGACTGACTCATGCGTTTGGCATTTGTATAGGTCTACCTCCAAACACGTACAGTTTGCTCCCGGCAATACTCATTCCAGGACTTCTTCTCAATCTACCTTTAACACAACGTGTAAAATTACCACTACATACTGCTGTCAGGAAACCCAGTCAACTGTTTCAGCTGCGTTCAGGAATTCTATTGTGTACCCGGAAGAATTGCAGCAGAGGTCTCCAGTTTTCTTAACTTTGATCAGTCAGTCCCAAAGTTTTCGTCCTTACGATCCTTGTTTATAGTATGTGGTTATGCTCTTATACTCTTACACTTGTACACTGATGGACGAAGGTAACAACAGAACAAGGAAAAACACTCACATATTGTTTCAAATCATAGACACACTACCTGCTTGAACATTAAGAACTCCGCATTTTTCCCGCAGAGGTAAAGGTATAGGTCAAAGTAAAGATTAAGTTCATCCTAGAACAAGCCACGAAGGCCCTGAGGGGGAGTAGACATATAGCACTACTCTTTCTTTAACTTCAGCGCTAGATGGGGGTGGGTCGTCAACGCCACGCCTGGCCGCTTTACCCCCGGGAACGCACCCGTTTTCCATTGTATAGGAGGGTGGGTTGGCCCCAGGGTCGGTCTGGAAGGGTGCGGAAAATCTCGCCCCCTCTGGGATTCGATCCCCGAACCGTCCAGCCGGAAGCGAGTAGCTATACCCACTGGGCTATTCCGGCCTAAATTTTGCCAGCAGAGTGTATTTATAAATTTCATATAATTCTCAAAATAACCTGCGACTAATTCCCAAAGCAGCCTTAAGCGATTTGTTTTCTACGGGTATTTTCCGTGTCGTACGACCCAAATTCCTTTTAAAATTATTCACATTACTTTTAGGCTTCAAAGTTCTGATCTCATATTTCGCTTAAATATTACTCACAACGGCAAAGAAACTCTCTTTTCTTCCTAATTTCGAGGAATAAAAATTATTACAGTGCATATTTAAACTGCGGAGCGCAGTCATTGGCAAATTGTCGTCCTTCCATAGTTGCAATGCGGTCAGTGACCTAATTTAAGAAATGTGAAATAAAAAGATAACGTAACTCGACGAATAAATATTTTGGCCGCATTCATAGAAAAATATTACTCAGTTATGCGTTGTATTGTCGAAAATACAACGCACTTTTATACCAAAAAACAAACCGAAGTTCCATTACACACAGAAACACCATCGCGCTGCTTGGCTTCTTCGCTTACAGGTTTAGGAACCGGAAAGTAAAGTTCTGGCTAAATGTAAGTACAAGACAACACAGCATGAATCTTGATGCGTTTCCGTCCCTGGAGTCTCTGTCTCTTTCATTCCCGTCATTTTTTCATTCACAGCCTAGGACTTTCAAACTTAGCAGGTCTAATTGAAATTTCACGATCAAATTGAAATAAATTTCGCTCCCCCCCACCCCCACTCTCCCAGTATTGGCACTATTAACGACAATGTATTATCGCCAATGATTTTTCTACCATGGTGCAAGAGCCCCTGGTGTGCAAGGCCCCCCTCATTATCAAGGCTCCACGATCACAGACACACCACACTCGGTAGGACTTCTCTGGAGGAGTGAACAGCCCGAGGCACAGACCTCTATCTGACAACACACAACACTCACAAGAAACAGATACCCATGTCCCCGGCATGATCCGAACACCCAGTCCCAGCAAGCGAGCGGCTGTAGACCCACGCCTTAGACCGCACGGTCACGGAGATTGGCTATCACAAATGATACACACGTAAAATATACAGATATTATTTAAAATGTGTCCCTCCAACTTTTCTATTCTTCATTTGGCTCTCGTGGCCAATAGGCTACTCACCACTAAAGTAGCCAATTGGTTACGCCCTTCCTTTATATAATATATGTATCTGGAAGCTAATAATAAAGTTGAGGCTACACAAGAACGTATATTTACCCACCGCAATTATGCATTCAGTATAATTCATTCACATTTAGCAACAACCTATGGCGTGTGGACCGGCACAGTTTACACGGGGACGTTACACTGTATTGGCACTACACGATACATGCTATATTTCGGCACTGGCAGTAGTTTACATATGCATAGAGTGTGTATTTAACGCATAGTTGCTAAGTATATGGTGACTAACTAAGAGTGCATTTCAGTTCATATTCTCTCACCAACTTCGTTCCTTGCATATTTTTCTGAATAGTGTCTCCAAACAAGTTAAAACGGAGAAAGCCCAAAGCCCTTCCTCAACATGCTACTGCGAACTTTTTTCAGAGTATTTTTAAAAGATAATGTTCGATCATTTTTGTATGTTTGTGAAAATGGTAACTTGAATAAAAAAAATCGTACAAAATAATGACCTTAGCATCTGTATTGACCATTACTACCAACGTGGAATATGTCATAACAAAAATATTTTTTTTTGTGGCGCCACAGTCCACCTCGGGCTAAAGCCGACTCATTATTGAGGTTTCTGGATCACACACAATTTTATATATATATACATATACACACACACACACACACACACGCCCGGTAGGACTCCTCTGAACGAGTGTACGGTTAGTCGCAGAGACCGCTACCTACACAACAACACAACAGACGAGTATCCATGTCCTCAGCAGGATTCGAACGCGCAATCCCAGCAATCGAGCGGCCGCGCCTTCGACCGCACGGCCACCGATATGGGAAAATAAACACTGCAAGATCTTACCAAATGAAGAAAAAGACCCGCTGCGCCACAGCTACTACGGGAACTAAGACATGAGACCTGATTCGAGGTCTGATTCAGAATTATCGGAACGTCTGTGCTCAACCCGTCGAACTAAGCCCCAAGCAAAATCCGTTATTGCCGTATCCCACCGTCCATGGTATCTCTCCTCCGTGGCTTCACTATCCTGATGAAAATGTTCTCTATGTTCTTCACTCATACCGCCCAAATTTGGTCCGAGGAAGTCCAGGTGCAGTGTGACCTGTGTACTTCCAAAGACATTCTACAACACAAGAGGCGGTACTGCTCAGTCTCTTTCTCACTGCCATCTAGCAAGCCCTACAACACCAACCAACAAGCCTGTCGAGAATTTTTCCGCAGGTGTCATTTTGCTTCCAGTTCTTGATATTGTAGCGCTTGTCGTATCTGTGTTCCAGTAAATATTTCACTCTTCATTTCTGCTTCAAATATCTGACAGAACATGGAACCAGTATGCTGCAATGCATCTGACGTGCGATCCGAAGTTTTGACAATGTTTCACAAAGCTCTACGTTATGTGAAACTGTAACAGCAAGTTCTCTTCAGCTGGAAAAAGAACTTCCTGTACGCCTGGAATCGTTGTTTTCTGGCTGGCCATTCTATTTTGACGTAATTCTGGTTACAGCCAGAGGAAACAAAAGTACTTAGTGTATGCACCTTGTAAACCTAGATCATTAAAGTCCCCATTAACACCCCAACTGTAACATTCGAAGTTAACTTTCTCCAGCAGTCTTGGTGTTTTCATAGGCTTCCTTCAAATGAACAGAATGAACAACTATACTGGTGGAAAACTGACTGCCATTGTGCCGAAATACAGCCTGCAGACTTCTGGTTGAGCTGTCCATGAAACGGCCCCAGTTATCCGGAATGTGGCATAGGGCAATTGTTTCAAAAAGGTTATCGACATCAGCGCAGAAATTTTGCGACAGAATATCGACAGCAATTGTTTAAATCAAAACGCATTAGACTCTTTGATCATATGCGTGAAAATATGGCTGCATTAAGAGACATCTGTAGGATACTATGCGTAGCGAGCACAGAAACGCAAGCTTTATGAAAAGCGACAGGACGTAGTATCTTTCTAAATACTGAAAGTACAGCAAAACCAGTGGAGATTCGCATTCAGTTCCACTCATTTATTCAAGAAACATGTAGAAAACAGCGTAAGCACTTTCTCGTTGGTAGTGTCATATGGTTATAGAAATTCAATTCTCACTTACAAGAACATGATTTGTCCACTTTAAATACCAGTTTGTTAGAGAAGTGTAGGGAAAATATGACAGTTTGTTGTAAGAATCACAGAAACACATAAATACACTGCGCGCCAAATATGCTGCGGCCTCTTAACCTCCTTGATGTCATTATCCTAATATTATTTGATGATAAAAAACTCTGATGATCCTAATCATGAAATTTTTTTTCATCCTTCTTGTATTTCCTTTCCCTTAGGTGCATATTACTCTCTCAACACGCCATTCTCAGGCGCCCTCCAATCTATATCCTTTCCTTAAAGGGACAAACTATGTTTTACATCACACACGCAAAAAAAGGGTTATATGTTTTAAGCTTTAATTTTTGATATAGCAGACGGGATTACATAAGATTTTGGAAGATTCTAAACGGCATGGCAGCTGGCATTCAGGGATTTCAAAGTCATTTAACTTCTTTGGAAGTGTAATCCCTACTTGTTACGACTACCAAGAAACACTAATACAGTCTACTGGTAGGTACACATTCACTCCAGCACATTTTATTCAAAGTAACAGCATGTATTAACTTCCTATGATTATAAAACATTACCGCGTTGGCTACAAAAACATAAACCTGACAACCACGTCATACTGACCGTTGTCAAAAATCTATTAAAAAAACTACAACCTCCGCATCTTATGGACCAGTTCTAAACACTGCTACAAACGAATTTTATAATACCTGCAAACAATTTAAGCACAAATGTTAATGTAATTAATAACCCATCTATGATTATAAATACCTTAATAATGTCCAATAACTCCATGAAGATGATCAAGACAGATCGAAACATGTCGGACTTATCACAAATTGTGTTTAAAAAGCGCAGTTTAACACTGATGCATTTGTTGGTTGTATTGTTTGAACTATTTGTTAAGGCAGGACATGAATAACAATAAGATTATAAAACAGTTATTTATTGTATTAGCACCGTCAATACACAATATATGAAAAGACCAGATGTATTAGTACAACTGGGCTATACCTGGCGACATGTTTCGGCCGTTAACCGGCCTTAGGATGGCCGGTTAACGGCAGAAGCATTTCGCCAGATATAGTCTAGTTGTACTAATACATCTGTTCTTTGCATATGTTGTGTATTGACGGTACACAACGGGATGGCTCCCTTCAAAAACAAATTTCTAAGATAGTATTTTACAATGGAAATCGCATCACAACTAAAATGCTCTCTTCTTGACACATTAATTGCTTTCACAGAGAAATTTTAAACTTTCCACCAAAAGCCGTCGTTCATGAAGCAGCGGACAGTATTCGCTGGGGAATAAGTTAATCAAAAACATAGGTGAACATCTAAAACAAATTTTCAGTCAGTACAACTCAACAGAACGTAAGATTCGGAAAACATAGTGATAGTATATGTACACAAACAGCAACATGCCAAAAACGATACTTGGAAGCAAGATATCTGTCCCCAAGGATCTTACATTTATGGGATCAACAACCTGCGTCATGAGACCTTGATATCTCAAACAATGACTATAAAAATATGTAACTAGCATGCGGGCTGGTGGTTCGCGAAAACTGCTTTACATGATCAAAACGCGGGTATAAGGAAGGCCACGAATTCATATCGTAAAAAAGCGCCTTGCAAAGCCATAAATAAATAAAAAGTTACCGATTTTGACAGGACGGCGAAAAGGTGACTAATAACAAATTCGGAATAATTTTCTGAAAATTGAAAAAATTCTCAGAAGATTCCAGGCACAAGTATTACGTGGGTATCGGGGACCTATTCCTGGGAATTACGCGGCCGTACGAAGATGCCTAACAACAATTACGTAGAAACGTAACATTGAGGCGCGTTCGCGTAACCACTGTTGCAGTGGAAAAGCACTAACTATTGCATATTCTTAGTGTGCATTTAAGCCCTATATAATTTGGAGCATGCAATGCGCGTGCTCCAAATTGTCATTTGTGGCCACCCCTGGCTCTACAATTTTTTTCCACATTATCATAAACGGCAAGATTTTAGAACAAAGTTATTAATATGAAATCTGTGTTTTGATTTTCTCTACAACGTTTGCCTGAAACGTTTCTCATTCTAAGAATAATTCAGCGGGATACTACCATAAATGTACAAATGTCTTCACGTTAAGTACCCGTTATTCCTCAGATATTTTAATGGACCTTGAATTTTCTCGACAGATTCTTGAAAAAAAAAATTCAAGTACCAAATTTCACGAAACGTTTTCCAGTGACAGCCGAGTTGTTCCATGCGGAGGGACAGAAGAGCGGATAGACGGACAGACATGACGCAGCTAATAGTCCCACGCGCATAAAAATGCTTCAAAATAGAAATCAACTACTAGTGCCGTAAACACCTGTCACGTATTCTCTTACATTACGCGGACGCATAACTCTTTCAAACTACTGTTCTACTTTCAGAAACCTTGACAGCATTTCTAAACTTCACTCTGGAATGCAGTGGCCTTTACAGCCTCGCTCAACAAACCAACTTTCATCGCTACTTCGCCAGTTGATTGGTGTAATACATACTCGTATTGTTTAACCCATGTATAAATGATCTATGCTGGGATACTGAATTTAAATGACCGGTGATAACGGCTGGTCCTTACCATCACACTGCATTTAAGCACTCTCGCAATACCAGTGCTTGCAGAATGCAAATAAAGTCCTCGCGATCTTCGCCAGTGAGCTGTTACAAAACCAAACAATGTTAGTAAAGAACTCCATTGGGCTCCTTATCCTTGACACGGCAACGCGCTCAATTAGTCAAGAATTACCAGGGTCTTTATAAGACGAAAGGGTTCAGTAGCATGCCATTTGAACCTCCCTGTCTTGTGGCATATGATTCAAGTCCACATTTTCACACGATATTTTTATATCCATTTTAATATTATATTATTTTAATGCCTATATCTCACAAGTGATTACTTAAGTTCATAATTTCAGACTAAACTTTTATATAGGCTACATTCTCATCTCTCACACGTTCAATTTTGTATAGTTATAATGCCATAATTAGTAACCGCATTTCCGTAAACATCTAAATGCCACAGGGTCCTTCTTACGAAGCTAACTGTTCAGGGAAGCAAGAATTCCCCCAACCCCCACACAACTGGACGTTTCATGACCGTGTAAACAACAGACCACTACTGGACTTCGTGGTGCATCAGACGTACATAGGTCACAAATTGACATTATTTTAAGAAATATATTTTAATATTGCAAATTGTGCCCTGTGTTCGGGTAGAGCTGGATGTGACAATACAGAATCGTGAATATTCACATACGATATATTTTAAACTGTTCTCGGGGATGAACTTTTAGCTCAGCCACTGGTGAAGCACGACAAGCGTGTGAACCACACGTAGACACTGACTGTGGTGGAGTGTTGGGGGTGACCGACCGGTCACTACTTCCAACTTTATTATACTCAAAATGTAAAACTGCATGAAAAATCAAAATTTTGTAACCACTGATAATATATGGAAGTAAACATTAAATGCCCCACCTAAGGATTGCAAGACCTTGATGATGGTGGTGGGGCTTGTGTGGTCTAATGAGTCACGGAGCTATGCTGGCGGTAGCATAGATACTGGTAGGGCCTCCCATGCCAGATTGGTCCGTGACAAAGACCCCGACTAAGAAACAATCCAATCGGTCCTCCAGGATTGCTGGGGGGTTGGACGTAAGGCTGACAACCTGCTCCGGAAAAAATATTGTTACGAAATCCAAAGAAGCAATGGCCGGACTGTCGGAAATACGACAACCTATGAAAAGATTTAAGGACCTGAGAATTGGTTCATGGAATGTTTTATCCCTGTACAGATCCAAATCATTACAGATGTTGTTGGACCAACTTTAAAAGTATTATGTGGATATAACCTGTGTAAAGGAGATGAGATGGATAGGGTCGGGAACAATAGAAAAAAAAAATTGGATTATTTGCTACAGTTGTGATAACAAGGAACATAATTTAGGAACATGATTTGTGATTCACAAGAAGGTGAAACACCTCATTATGGACTTTCAATCCAAATCTCCCAGGATGTGCTGGTTAGGATTAGGGGAAAATTTTTTAATTACAGTACAATTAATGCTCACGCACCAACGGAGGATAAATCTGACATCGAAAAGGATGACTTTTACGATGGATTAAGGAATTTGTATGATGCTTGCCCCAAACATGATGTAAAACTGATAACAGGAGACTTGAATGCAGAGATTGGCAAGGAAGCAATACATTACTCTACAATAGGAAAGGAGGCCTACCACCAGGAAAGTAATGAAAATGGGAAAAGACTAATCCATTTGGCAGCATCCAGAAACATGGTCATTGGTACCACACTGTTCCCACATAAGGATATAC
>Ga0136643_10001896_pt1 | contig 26380 bp, 11 predicted proteins | sample TergutLab28metaG_FD_96883 | JGI IMG/M metagenome (GOLD analysis project Ga0136643, IMG submission 96883) | Labiotermes labralis P1 segment gut microbial communities from Petit-Saut dam, French Guiana - Lab288 P1 (version 3) (version 3) | ecosystem: Host-associated > Arthropoda: Insects >... | reverse complement strand
ATTTTTTTTTGTTTTTTTTTTTTTTTTTTTATTTTTATTTTATTTTTTTTTTTTTTTTTTTTTTTTTTTTTTTTTTTTTTTTTATGTTTATAATTAATATTAATATTTTTTTTTTATTTTTTTTCTCTTTTTTAAAAAAAATAATTTTTTTTCCTTTGATTTCATTTTTTTTTTTGTCTTTTTTTTTTTTTTTACAAAAGAACCAATCTCTTCCCTTTGAGGCGTAAAAAAGCATATAAAATATTTTTGTTTCAGGGCACAATTGTTATTGTTACTAATGTATTGTGTTCCATATGTTGCGTATTTTATTAGCCGTTAAGTAAGGGCACAGATATTAGATGAACAGTTCCGGGTTTCAGTGTAGGTTTATTGCCAGACTGCTGACTAGAAACCCTTAATGTAGATTGAATAAAGAGAGACCAACTCGATGTCACTTGCTTTTTATTTCATTATTTAATGTTCAACATGTTTCAGATGTTAATACATCCATCCTCAGGAGCTTACGGCTTATTTGTTGAGTTATTTCATGGGTTGTATTGTTCTGGTTCGATGGGTGTTGGTGTTACGTTGTGGTTTGTTTGGGGTGGTGTTGTTTCCGGATGCAGGCTGAAGCCTGCATCGAACCAGAACAATACAACCCATGAAGTAACTCAACAAATAATTCGCAAGCTCCTGAGGATGGATGTATTAACATCCGAAACATGTTGAGCATTAAATAATGAAATAAAAAGGCAAGTGACATCAAGTTGGTCTCTTTTTATTCAACTAAAAAGATGATGCACGGTCCAATAAACATTAGATCCTTAATGTAGAATTTGCTGCAAATGGCGATCTTGACGTACAACTTCACTTTCTTCAGATCATTTATGAGATGCCTTCCTAGTTACTCCTGCTGTGTACTTCTCATGCAGTCGTCCCGGCTTATATCATCGAAATTAAAACTAAATCCTGAGGCTGCTGGCCATGGGATGGACAGACAAGTGTTTAAACCTGTTATAACACAAGACGGTTTTGGTACAGTGGGTGTCTCGCCGTCATTCCCTACACCGTTCCAACAATTTCAAAATTGCTGTCTGCTATTTATTGCTCGATTAGGGACCATTATAAAAATTTAAAAATCTGAAACCCGATATTTCTGTTATAAAACTCCAAAATAATTTTCTTTCCTACAGCAGCGCACTGTGAGCCCATTCAATGACCAAGTTGCTAATTCTGTTTATCCTTTTACACCCTAGTGGGTACTATACTTACCGCCATTTCAGAAATTGTGCTTTCTGCCCAAGCATTATGATTTTTGTTTTCTATACGTCCCATAAAAACAGCAAATTTTATCCTACATGATATTAAATTATATGTTTTTGTAACCTAAACAAATTACTTACTGCGCGGTACGGTTTGGGCCCTTAAACAACAAAGATTACCTTTCTTCCTTGAAGAGATAAACAGATTACTGCATTTAACTATGAGATTGGCAAGAAACAAAAAAATTTGTGTAGACATTTAAAAAAATGAGCTACGCCGTAATTATAGAAGATGAAAGCGTAGCAAACGCTGAGGTTTAAAAGGACAGTCATTCTTCCAAGAATTTCTTCATTTCCTGTAGGTGCAGAGCAAAGTCTCGGACGAAAATCCTGCATCCTTATTCACAGTGGAATAAAGATAGCCAGTTCCTCTGAAACTATGGTGTCCTCGCACGAAGGTATATGGAGACGTTTCCGAGAAGATCGAAATCTTAGAAGTACATCCCATATTAAACCTTTTTAGAAGTATTCAAGTGTTCTTACTGGACGTTATTACATGATAATATTACTGACAGATTAATACAATTAAGATGACGTGGAAAAGTTACATTGTAAATGATGGTAGTAATTGGTGTTACACTCTGAGCCAGTATCTACTTAGGAACCTAAAAAAAGGTTTAAGTGTGCACTTCATTAGAAACCAAGCCATTTACGACACATGATAGTACACAGCATGGTGACATGAATACGAGGGGGTGCTGATAAATCCTTAGCTCAGCCAGGAAGGAAATAAACTACAGCGACCAAACTCGGGATTTATTCAACATACTCCCCATGAAGCTCAATACACTTCTTAACCCCTTGCTCTAACTTTTGCAAGCCACTCAAAAAAAATTCAGAGTGTTGTCCGTCCAACCAGGTCTCCGCGGTAACAACGACCACCGTGTCGGACGAAAATTGGCGAAATTTCAATTGTTTTTCAGTCCAGGGAACAGGTGGTAGTCCGATGGGACCAGATCCGGAGAATAGGGTGGGTGATCAAGATACTGGAAGCCCAGATAGGCCAGCTTCTTGTAGGTTGTAAGTGCCCGGTGAGCCGGGACATTGTCGTGCAAGAACAAGACACCCTTGGTGACCTTCCCGCGGTGTTTTGTTCCTTCAAAATATCCTTCAATTGCACCAGCAGAGATAAGTAATACTCCGCGTTGATAGTTAGTCTCTTTGGAAGATAATCAATGAGGAGGATGCCGTCTTGAACCCAAAAAATCGAAGCGAAGCGAGAATTCTCCAGCGAATTTTTTACTCGGAATTTTTGGGGCGGGGTGAGCCGCTATGCCGCCACTCCATTGATTGTTGCGTTGTCTCCGGGTCATTGTGATATGACCAGGTTTCGCCCATGGTTACCAATCGCGACAGGAAATCATCTCAATCGCGCCGAAAAAATTCCAAATTTACTCAGACGACTGGCACCATTGAGGTTTTTGATCCGCGTTCAGGCATTACGGGACCCACTTGGCGGAGAGCTTCCGCATGTCCAAATCTTCATGAATGATGGACCCAACCCGTTCACGTGAGATGCCCAGTTGCTCAGCTATTGATTTAGACGAAATCCGGCGGTCTTCCAAGATTAGCTCGTGAATATGATCAATAATTTCCGGGGCGGTCACTATTTTGGGTCGTCCAGGACGAGGCGCATAACAGGTGGAAAAATCACCACGTTTAAATTGGACCACCCAGTTTTTTACGGTGACATGCGATGGTGCATGTTCCCCTAATGTTTCTAGCAGAATAGCGCGAATTTCCTTCGGCGACTTGTCTAGCAGGGGAAAAAAACTTAATGACAGCTCGCGTCTCGATGTTGTTGAAATCGCGCGCCTCCTGACATGCTTCCTTTCAGCCTCTGTAACAAGAAAAGGCTTGCAGTTCGGCACATGAACAAATGCCTCTTTCCGACGACACTATTGATTCCGTCCTACGACATCGGGAAGTAGGTCGGTCTGAGGACTATCAGCACCCCCTCTATTAGGCGAGTTCGCATAGTCGCGAAAAGCACCTATAACCTTCGTCATGTTCGTCCGTCCGTCCTTACGTCGTCTGTCCGACTTTCTGCGTGTATCAACGCAGTTCCTATTGGAAGTAAAGATACAACAATCGCTATACAGTCCTGTAAAGGGCCTGATGGATCCAGGAGGTTGAGGCTCCCAGAATTTATAGACAGTCGTCACATGAAAGTGGTAAGGTAGTCAGCTGCACGCACCGGTCACCTTTACCCCCCAAGAGACCTCTTCAGTGCTCATTTCTGCTAGAGCATGGGTCGAGCCCAGGGTCACAGTACAGCCTGAATAATTATGTCAATGACACCATCGGGAATCAAAGCCGCAACCTTCCATCTTGTAGCCCAGTGCCTCAACCAACGGCGTCACAGCGTGATCCACCAGCTTTGTCTTATGCTTTTGATATATAAAGACATACAATTAAATTTCTATCTTCTTGGAAATATGGCGTAAATCAGTCACAAACGGTTGTAGTGTAATACCACATCTGTACATGATCGCGTGTGTATTGTAATTCTTACAATACACACGATTTATTTTCTGAGAATCATCAGAGCTTTTTTTGTTAAGCTGTCCGTTTATTTACGTAAGTGAAAAACGCTATTCAAAACGTTAAAAAAGGAAAAAATAACAGGTACTTCTTATTCATCAATTTCATTCTAATAAACCTAAACTTTAATTTTATAAACCTGTTCCTTTCTTATGAATTGGCGAGAAGATTTCAATTTTCTCTTCAGTTAACTACTTATCGAAATTCTACTTAAGAAAGTTTATATCAAACTTATCAACCTTTCCTCTTTTCTGCGCCGTGTGACGGTCGCTTCTCGCTTAACACCTTCTGTTCATTGGTACAATCCTCGTATTTTAAGAGAGATGTAGACAAAAAGACAGCGAGAATAAAAGAGAAATGGCAGATAGCAAGTTGAGCCGTAGAGAAAAATGAAATAAAAGATGTGAGAGAATAGAAAAAATAACAAAAGCAATTCTGTTCTTTATTATATCCACACGCCAAGAATAAACTTGAGATAACAAGACGGTATTTTCATTTGAAATGGTCTGCTTCGTACCGAGATATTGTCAGGAGGTTTATTGTGGCTAATTCATGTGCCACGCATTTCAGAAAGACACAATTCCTTTCATATGTCTGGTAGCATCAACTTTCGAAATAGCCTTATATAACTGAGGTCACATGTTCCTAGGTTTACTTGTAATGAATGCTGCACCAAACGCAGTTCTTTAGTTTCAACAAATAAATATATTTAATGAATCTTAGTAATTGGCCAACTTAATACACAAATTCTTGTTTTATAATAAGTTTATTATATTCTTCTACATGTTTCGAGCACTTTTGTGCTCATCATCAAGAGGTCAAAATTGTATTATACAGCATCTAGTATCATCACACTCTGTAGGTGGTCGTCCTGTGCACAGGTGCACCGCACGGCTACCTACAGAGTGTGATGATACCAGATGCTGTATAATAAAATTTTGACCTCTTGATGATGAGCACAAAAGTGCTCGAAACATGTAGAATAATATAATAAACTTATTATAAAACAAGAATTTGTGCATTAAGTTGGTCAATTACTAAGATTATATTGAGATGCACGGTCAGAAAAACATTAAAATTCTTTAATGAACTCCGACTTTATTACAGAATGATAACAAATATATTGTTTCATTGGATGATGCCATATTTTCCGGTAAAAATTTCGTCTCCTCCTAGAAACGGTAAAGAAAAGGCGTATAACGTAAATGGTAACCATTTGAAGAAAGAAATTCATCTACATAACATTTAAAACTCAGTTTCTCCTCATCACGCAGAACATCCCTTTGAGGCTGCTTAACGAAAGAATTGTTGTTTATTGTTAAAAATATTTGAAGCTCCGAAATGTAGTCGTAGGTCAATGAAAGGTTTCCATTGAAAAGGTGCTTGGTACATATAATTACAGCTAAGAACTTACATGTTAATACAACTTTAAAAGTTAAACCTAGTTGTTTCGCACGAGTGTGATGCAGAAGGCTAAAGAACTCTTCTTATTACACCTTCATTCAAATATTTGTATTGAATGTATTAAATATGTCGGAGCAGTAAAGAAACCGCCTTCATTATGTAGTGTAGAGTCAGTTTAGTTTTTTATGTATTGTGTGGATGAAAATCGAAATAGGAGACACGGGAATGAAACGCAAGATGAAATTAACTGCAATTTCTATATTTTGTATACAACAACGATAAAGATTTCGTCGTATTGACAGCCATTATGAGTATCTGATTCCAACAAATTGCACGGTGTATATTTCCCACTTTCTGAAATATCTCTTTTAAAAGAAAAACTTGATACCGTGCAAACTGCCTTATTTTACTTCAATTCTCTCTACTACGAATTGTAAATATTTTTTTCTAGTTGCGACAGAACACTGTAACAACGGGGCCACAAGTTTTCAGACGGCGTTTTATAATAATTTTAGCAGTCAGGCTTAGAATCTTGAAAAATACTTTTACTTTTCCCGAGGATAGAATCTTGATTCCCTTACTTCTTCATCTTTTTCTGCTTCTTGTTCGAGTGCCTTAATACAATGGGAAGATACAAGATAGGAAAGGCAGGAGGAGAAAAATACGAAAGGCAGGACAGTTTACTACTCCTTGCCGCATCAAAAACCTTCTTCTTCTTTTCCCACCCCCACACAATTTTAGACGAGTTTAAAGTAAAATGAAAAGAAACGAAAATGGCATCCACATAGGAGAACTTAAAAAAAAAGAAATGGGTTCGGGTTTTTAGAAGTTAAAGGGTTTGAGGGTGACATAATGCAACGTTATTTTTCCTTGGATGAATGGGAAAAGTTTTAAGGGGGGGTGGCGAATAAAAAGGAAATACGACAGAAAAGGAGGGAAGAGTGAAGGATAGAGGAATGGGGCAGAAATAATTACAGTACATCTGTCCAGATCATGTATTTAGCTGTTCACTATTACAGCTACATTACCATATTTATAGCCGACTCTCTGAAATTTCATATTAATAATTTTGGTTGTTGTCATCGCAGTCCGAAAAAAGGGTGTTTTGGAATCGTAGAATGTACCACAAACTACATTTTTTACGTTGTCTGTTACGAGAAAAACATCTTGAAGGAAACGTATGCCTAACGATCCATTAGAACAAAGTATTTCTTACCGCGCAAAGTTCTGAAGTAACATCAAAGCTCCAAACGATCCGCTTCATAACAGAACAGTTCAGAACTGCGAGAAAAGTGCCTGCCGGCACATTTCTTCTTATTTTGAAATTACAGAAACTGAAACATTTCATTCTGTTACTTAAGAGAAGAAAAGTAGTTTGACTATATATTGCTAGCTGTGAAATACGAATCTTTGCGTCATATCCCACGTTCAATTGCAGCTTACGCTTTTAAAAAATTACACAGATTAAAAATTGTACAATTCTTAATGCTTCTACTTGGCAAGATTTTTCGAGGACAGGGCATATTTCAAATTATGTAAAATTAGTGATATCACTGAAAAGATAGTGTCGTGATATTCATAAACATAACCAGCATTAAGGTGAAAATTCTAGGCTCCTTGTTTGTCGACCCTGAGGATATTAGGAAACTAAATAGAGAGGCCATCTGTGAATTTTTTTAAGGAACAGGGCTTCTTTAATTTAGTGATAGAACATGGGGTACAGACGGCCTGTCCTAAGGCCTAGGTGCATCGGTCCCAGAAGGGCTCGAACCCAAATACCATTCATTCATTCATTCATTCATTCACAAGGTGAAAATTAGCCACAAATTTCGACAGCATTAGCCATCTTTAGATTCGTGTCACAAGTTGGAATATTATATCGATCACTGAATATATTAGTGGTACAATAAAAAAATTGCACATTTGGAGTTAATAATACTATTTAGTACAAAAATATAATAACTATACCCAACAATAACGACATTATCATTATCTAACGGGGAACGTTCCAACTAAGAAGTGCGTAGGTATTGTCGGATATATCTGTCAGTCGTAGTATTAACGGCAAATGGGCAATTTTGGGCTTGTGCCACTTTGCTTTACTTCACGTTAATCTTAGAAAAAAGTATAGTTATTCTATATGTAATAATATAAGGTAAGTATGAGAAAATATGGGGTACAGTACCCTGATTGTTAGTGTTACAAACACTAGAATCTAATGCGCAACGCAGCGACAACTTACACGTGCAATCCATTTGATACACACTTAGTGTGAAGCTTAGCAGTTATTTTTTGCTAACATTCATATATTAACCTTCTGAAGCTAGGTAGTTCTACCTCTTGATAAGACGATTCAGTTCTATAAATTTCGGTGAAAGATAGGAAATTTCTTGCCTATACTGAGCTGAGGGTAGGAATAAGGAAGGATAGAATGGATTCAAGACAGGTGCCTGCTCCTCCAGTCTACCTACACCGCACATCTCCATCTCTCGCAAACATAATAAAATGAGAAGGCATAGAGGGTGACTGAATGACAGCCAGAATATAAATGTCATTTCGCGGAAAGGGGAAATGGCTTGCGAAGGGGCGGTATCTGACAGGCAGACGGGTACGAGTGAGCATCTGACCATTCATTCCCTGACACGACTTTAGTTAAGGAACTATTAGCTTCTTAAAACGGAACTTGTTTCGTGGGGTTAATTGTTATAATTACATCATATAAATTAACATACCTTCCTAACATATTGTTATAGCATAGAGAACGCACGCATATTCGCTTGCTTCAACGTTCCTAGAACCCGGCAAGACAGAAATTGTAAAGGGTTGCTGTTTGCATGCAAAATGCAAAGGTTTCCACTGTGCACATTTCGACATAATTGCTTCCAGCCCTCTTCCCTTTTTAGGGATATTAAGTCAGCCAATACCAACCTGCAGTTTATTGTGAGTCAATACTCTTACGCAAAAAGTGTTCTATTAAGCCTATTTCTAAATAAGAGACCATTCAAATAAAAATAATTTCCGTATTACATTTAATTATTTATTTGATTATTTATTCACCCATCGATTAATTGATTCTTTGTGGTTTTAAAGATGATTTCCATAGTTCAGAGTGCGGAGCTTCGGCTAATGTGGAGATGAGTGAAAAGTTAATACGGAAAGATGTGGAAGAAATTGGTCGTGACCTGGTTAAAATTCTTTTCTGACCCCGACCTGGAGTAAATTAGAAAAACTTCCTTTTTTTAAGTCATGGTCCACAGACCGAATATTCTTATATTTCTCGTGGATTTCTTTGGCCAATCATTGAAAATCTGACGATAGTCTTTAAATGTTTGCTTGCACTACTATTGTCTTCCGTATCTGCAGTTCATTATTCACCCTTCATGTTATCATACAAAGCTGTACAGGGTGAGACTCTGAGCGGGTCATTAAATAACCCGGAAGTAAAACACAACATACTGTGCGGTTTAATGATTGGCAAGTTGTCACACAATTAATCATTCTACCTGTCAAGACAAAATACGGAAGGGCGACAATCTTCCTCTCACCTGAAAAGTTCATACGTCAGCTGCTCAAAGTCGTTTTAAAATTAAGTGAGAATAACTTTAAGTGAGTGAAATCAATAACATGCTTAAGAATGTTTTACAAAACCAGTAACTCTCGACAGTCAACTGTACCGAGGATATCATTAACCGCCCTGCACTGCTGTGTTTATTTCGGCAATAGCTTAATTTTCCCGTCTACTCCAGACAGTACAATGCCTGAGGTTGTTAGTTGCCAGCTTCTCAACGTGAATGCTTGGGTTCGATCCAGAGACATTCAGTAGGGTGTTCTTGGTTGAAAAATTGGAAATGGTCGGGTTTTTCCTCCGATTATTTCGTTTCCCACTCTCAATATTTTTTCGAAAATTTCCATTTTCTTATTTCATTCATTTAAAATCTTGACGCAAAATAAATTCAGTATTTGATACTGTCGTTATATTAAACATTTCTTCCTCAACCTGTTTCTTTCCACTTCAGAATTTTTTACACGAAATGTACACATATGTATAAGAAACACACATTTAATTTGTTTGGTTTCGTTCATAAATGTAGGGCTACGTAAATATTATCTAACGTAAAGCTTGAAAAGAAAATAACTTGGGAGCGTTAGGGCAATAATAAAGTTAATTTGTCCCAGTGCAATACTTAAAGGCACATAGAAAGAGCAGACTTTTAGGTTCAACTCATTCTTAAAGTAAGCAGCAGATATGACTGGTCAACTACACACCCCGGCCTTTTCAACACCGCGGAAAAAACTACTCCGATACCGGCCTGAAGAGACAGTTAGAACATCAGGAGGTTGAGTATCACATAATTTTTAGTCAACCGACAAGGTTGCCAGCCCTAACCACTGGCCTCATTTATCCACAGCAGACGTCTCTCTTACACATTTATGTTAGTGTCCGAGTTGACCCCAGGGCCATAGGACTGAAGGATTAAGTCACGAGAAAATTCCAATGACCCAATCGGGAATCGAATCCGCTACTTTCCGGCTTGTAGCGCAAGTGCCTCAGCCAACTGCACCATCGCGTGCTTATTGTCGGGGAGAGAATTCCTGTTATCCTTTGGACAGAAGATCGAGTAGACTGCAGAAATATTCGGGACGTTTTGAAAAAAAGACAAAGTTTGTAGCTCAGCTGGAAATCAAACCCCGGACTGTCCAAACTTTAGCCTACTCACTACACAAAAAATAATAAAGTTCTTCTTCTACAAAATGACATGGGAGACCAACCAGATGCAACGATTACGATTTATTAATAATCCATTAGATCAGCATGTTTCGTGCATCATTATGCCCATCTTCAAGAGCGCTAGAGCATATATTACTGCACATGGTTTTCAGCACTTGATGTGCACACGGCCTGTTTCCCAGATCCCCAAGACACCAGCCAGCACATCAAATGCTGAAAACCATATGCAGTAATACAAGTTCTAGCTCTCCTGAAGATGGGCACAATGATGCCCTACACATGTTGAGCTAATGGATTGTTAATAAATCATAATTGTTGTTTCTAGTTGGTCTCACACGTCATTTCATATTAAGGATGCACGGTCACACGAACATCAAATTTGTTCCTATATGCTACTGAATTAAGTTTGGGGAAAGTGACGGAGTGTTCCTACAGAAATAATAAGGAAACTGCGTCATCTGTTACAGAGGGACTATTAGTTTCTGCTCAGTTCAGTTATAGTTTCACACATTATCAGAGAGATAAGAGTATTCTCATAAAGCTATGACACACATATTTTCTAGAAACCTAGGAGACACCAAAAAATTATAGCGCCAAAAGTTTTAAATGAAACAATTTATCCAATAAGGATCCACAGGTACTAGAAGCCATTGAACAAAATGTGGTCGTCACGAATAACAGCGCCAGGAATTTGTGCATCGCTGTCATAGTAGCAGTGGGACAAGATAAAAAATACCAACAATACAGAGGCTTCTGACTTCGGCATATATAAAATGCAAATACATACATTTACTGACCAAACACAATACAACTCAAAATAATATTCCCCGTATTGAATTATATGGAGTTTATTTAGTATGGTCAAATTGGATATCGAAAATATTCCCACAAAATTTCGATTTCCCTTGCCAAATCGCTGTACAATGCTGTGTTTTACTACGTACGGTGCCAGTAAGGATGAGTGCGAATATGGGTTTGGTTATTTTTAAGACAAAAGAATAACAACACCTCATTGTCAGTGTTGGTATACACATGTTAACGTTGTTACATTGAGTGTAACAAAGCCCTGTACAATGGAACTCGGTCTGTGCATGCAGAATGGGCTGGATAAACTGCCATTCTCCATGTAACCCCTTTCTCGTTTTCATTATATCCGACACTTGTACCGAAAGATGTTCAACAAACATTTTACTCAAAATGCGCAATTTGAGCTTCATCAGATATTGACAGATAACAAATCACCTGTTTTCGAAGTAGCGGCTAGGCGAAGAGCTAGAGGACCGAGAAATCGTGGTTCATTTCCCGGTGGTGACAGAAATATTATCTGTTCTTCACAGCTGCACCACCGTCCATACAGTCTCCAATGGGTTCGTGGTACTGGGTATGGGGAACGGCTTACGTGGTACGGGGAACGGGTACGGCGTACGGGTATGGGGTACGTGGTACGGGGTACAGGGTACGGAGTACGTGGTAATGGGTACGGAGTACGTGGTACGTGGGACTGGTTGCGGGGTACAGGGTACGGGGTACGGGGTACAGGGTACAGGGTACAGGGTAAGATACGGGTACGTGGGTTCCCACAGAAAAGTCGAACTCGGCGTGCGGACGATTACTAACTTACATCTGGCGCTGGAATTATGAATCTGTGGAATTATATCACCGCCTAATCAAACAAGGAGATAACTGTATCTTATTTAGGGTGTAGTGCATATATAGCCCATACTAAATACCGATACAAATAGCTGAGATATACAAGCATTCTACTATATTCCCACTTTAATATCATTCTTTACATACACCACCAGATGAAGGACAATTTTAGGAGTAAGCAGCAGTTTTGTTGCTTTTTTTTTTGTGCCACACGAGAATGCGGCTCTGGAAGTAGCGAACTTCAATATCCCACAACGGTACCTCCCCTTTAACCTTTAATACCAGGTGATAATTACACTTACCACACGATTCAACTTTCAAAATACTCCACAGAGCCTTCAGAGTGTATTCATGTGTTTTATTTTCCTCAAACAAGCATCGGTTATTCTCAATAGAGAATTAATCATTTGCTAGCTGTCATCAAAGTTTAATGTGGAATAGAAATTGAATTTTTACGCTCTATGTAACTAAATTTTGGCTCAGGATAACGAAAAGTGGAGGGCTGTAGTGACATGATAATGAACCTTTGGGTTCCATAAAATAGAAGCAATTACATGAATGGCTGAAGAATAAAAATTGCTGTATGGATTTAGCTATTCAGTATAGACAATTTCTTTTATCAGAGTAATAAATATGTGTGTGTGTACTTGCTTTATTCTTTATGTTAGAACCGATGTTACATCGGTAGACGCAAGTTTCAGATGAGCACTAACTGGCGGTGATATGCATCATACAACGGCTTCTGTCGACAGCAACAAAACGAAAATTAATTGCAAACCAATTTTAAATTCGTATGGGTGTGGAACTTGGTCTGCCATATGTACGGCAGAAAAAAATATCGAAGGTATCTGCAGTCAGAGAACATACGACGCAATGCAACCTACGTTACCGCCAACCTTAGAAAATAAACAAACAAAAAAGAGACGGAGTGCGTAGGAAAACTTTTCGACCTACAAGAAAGGAATTATAGGAAGGCCAGAAATCCTCAAGTTGACGAGTGTTAGAATGTGTAATTTTCTTAGAGTATGTTAGTTTACAAAAAAGTGAGATAAGCTCTGCCAGGAAAAGGTCAGAGTTAGTCGACAGCTGTGGTAGAAGAACCCGAGAATTAGGATCACCTTGGAAGACCTGAACATACGAAGACATCATAGTATGTTCGATTTTCATTAGAGTTTGGGGTTGTTGACTAGGTTAACTTGGCTAGGTTTTGATCGAGAGCGGTGACGAGATTTTTTGGACAAGTAGCGAAATTTCCATTCCGGTCAAAGACGGACAATTCTACAACATTAATGCCAACAACTGCACAGTTCGATACAAAAGTACACATCATATAACAAGCCTCCTATATTCTTCATGTTTGCACCGTGCATCAGTGATAATTAAACACTTTATTATCCAACAAAAGCACAATATAAAATATGTAGATACAATTTAAATTGTAAAATATTTAAAAGTGTTCCAACATGTTTCGGATCACAGAGGATCCATAATCAGGGAACCTTGTACAGTGCTTAGCTAAAAATTACAAGAACGATTTCAATTGGGTCTACGTGTTATGTATTGTGCATTAGTTGGATAATAAATTGTTTAAGCCTCCTACATGTTTCGGACTTATGTGTCCATCTTCGACAAAGAAAAACACAACATTGTCTAATTATGTCAAGGATGAGCAATGTAAAGTTAAAAACATATAATTCTATAAAAATGATTTAAAAGTATATTGAAGACAGCAGGTAAATGTCTAAGAAAATTTATAATTTGAATGTAAACTAACGCCTATTGTAGAATTTCATCTGTGTTTCAAGGTTTTGTCCCTAAAAACGAACATGGCATATTATAAGTAGAAGGCTTGCTGTATGATGTTGTACAGTACCTTTGTATCCAACTGGTGTGCATTTGTCGCAATAGACACCGTAAAATTGGCTTACTGCACGGAACAAAGATAATATTAAATTGGCCGTTAATCTGTTGGGTGACCGGCTGTTAGTTCCATTAACTTGGCATCTGATCTATGGAGTTAGTTTGTTTGTTTGTTTGTTTCTGGCGTAGCAGCCTCCATTGGGCCAAGGCCTCCTCATTCACGAGGTTTTCTAGATCACACACAGCGACGCACGACAGTCTGTAAAAGTCTTCTGGACGAGTGATCGGCTCGTCGCAAGACCTCTACCTGACAACACACATTGCAGTTAGTTATGTATACCCTATTATAGCAAAAAATAAACTTAGCAGTGTTGGATCCACTTTGACGAATAACCACCAGTAGCTTTCGATCCACACACTGATGTATTTGTTATGAGAAAAGATATATGAAGTTAGCTATAACCTATTATGGCAAAAGAGAAACTTAGTTTTATGAAAACCACTTTAACGAATAAACACAGGGAGGTTTTAAACTGACATACACTCCTGTATGCACGTATTTCAGTTACGCTCTGTTGCGTTCCTCACTCAGCTTGCGGTGTGTCATTATTCCAGGTTACTGCTCTCTGTTTCTCACAGGATACACTCTCTTGGACGTCAATGGCATACACATGAGCATTTGCTTAATGTCATATTACCAGAGACGAGACATTTTGTTATTCACTCGGCTGCCAGAGTGAAAGGCACTCCCTTGTGGACAGTACTTAGTCGTTCCATTGAAACATTACAGAAAGCACAACACGCTAAATGATCATGAGTGTGAATATTTGAAATGAACATACGTTACTGCAATAAGGACCTCACACTAAAGACTTCCCACTATCTAATTCATATCCGTTCACTAATGTCACTATGTCAAATAAATACCGACAAATCCACTTTATATTATTCAGCCATAATATTATTAACACTATACGCCATCCAACACGTTTCAACCCTTAAAAGGTCATCTTCAGGGAGTATGTTTGATACATTCTAACAGCAAATTCAACAATATGCATCACCAGGTGTCATGAATACATATACGAATTTTCATTTTATATCTGGTGACTTTGATGTTAGAATTTAACCAATACACTCCCTGAAGACCGCCCTTTAAGGGTTGAAACATGTGGGATGGCGCATAGGGTTATTAAAGTGGTGACTTAATAACATGAATGCATTTGTCAGTATTTATTTGATATAGTTTTCACCATATCATTTGTGTTTAAAGACAATATTATTTTAGTTAATTTGCTTTCTCTTCAGGTAAATGATATGAAACTCCGTTGGGCCCCTTGGTTGTAGCTGCAGTCTATCCCCTACCTTCTGTCATGGATCCTTTGTTTGATTCCTACTAGGGGCACAGACTATTTTCTTTGATTTCCAAACGTAACTTGTCTTCAAGCTAATAGTTTCCCAGCTTGTGAAGAAATTCCCCGTGTTTTTACAAATGGTGAAGACTTACTTCCGTGGTCACAGGAATCTTAACACTTGTCCCTCTCCGGAGCCAGATGAAATAACGACATATAATGCTGATTTATCGTTCATTTTAACAATGTCACCTCACACTCGTGCCTGTCAAGTTATTCGAAGACGTTGCATGTGGTTCAGGTAGACGAATGTCACCACCTCTTAAAGGTAAAAGATACTAGGATCAACTTCATTAAGCTGATGGATCTATCTAAAAAGTGGGCCGGGAGAGCGCAGTCGGTATAGTGACTCGCTACGGGCTGGAAGCCACGGGGATCGAATCCCGGTTTTCGTGAAATATGCGCATCCGTCTAGACCGGCAGTGAGGCCCAACTAGCCTCCTGTACAATTCTTATCGGCTCTTCTTCACGGCGGTAAAGCGGCCGCAGCGTGACGCTGAACACGACCCCAATCTAGCGCCGAGGTTCAAGAAAGAGTAGAGTTATATCTCAACCCATTTATTTGGTCTTCCACGGCCTCTCATAACAGGCCTATAATTATACGTTACAATTTGCTCTTTACCCATCTAAAAAATTACATGTCTGTACCTCCCCGGTGGTCGAACCTTTAATATTTATCTTCTCTTACTCGCAAATATAAATCACATAATATTAATATTCCTGTTCCTTATTTCATAAATACCATTCATAATGTTCGGAAAGGAATTGTTTAATTTAATTTTAATTTAGAAAGTCTTAAAATGGTGTTATGGCAGGCTGCAATAATGTATTTTCCTATCATTCCAAATACATTTCTGTCCATGCTGAAACATTACAAACTCACTGTCATTCAGGATATTACGTGTAATATTAGACAACGCCAGCCATTCCTTGCAATATTCTTTAAATAAGAACTTAACTCCTAAAGGTTTTGTGCCCCTGGATATAAGGTATTTGCTTGGGAAGGGACTTGAACTGTGTTAGAAGAGTAACAAAGCCCATGAGTGCTCTGACGGTAAACTGAGTTTTCGTTACAGCAACCGTAATAGCCAAGCAGTGTTACGTCCAAGTGCTGATACGTTGCTGAGGATCTCGCAAGGCTTTACTTGTGGCCAGGGCGACGGTACGGCCATTGTATAGAAGCGGAACTGTTTGCGTAGTACGGGTGAATCTCTGCATAAGCTCCAGAGGTTCAAATTCTCTTCCAACCAGGGGCTGTTTCCTCTATCTCATTCCCTTCAAACGTTCGTTCTCTTCAGCGCTTGTATTTCCCCTCTAGGGGTTCTCAATACCAAAGCTTATGTATGAGTTCTCCGGGGTGAAACTATTCTAACACATAAACTAAGGACCAAGGTAAGAGATGGGAACCCAACCTCGGTTCTCACCAGACAGCTTACAAAGTTGCGCTTGTGCAGGTGAGAGGTGCAACCATTCAAGTCTGAACTTACGTAGAGTTGCTGGATACAGACCAAACAAGGAGACACACAGCATGTCATGTGTATACATACACATTTGACGAGTTAAATCTGTCAACGTAAAATGCGGTTAAACCTAAGGAATGAAGGAACATGGATAGTGGAGTTTGCGATAAGAAAACTTTCCAAATAGACACCAGCTAATTTAAAGGATGTCTGTTTCATGTGAAAGGGGATGTATGGGGTTTTGGTGGGGAGAAGAGCGTACAAGAGTCATCAAAGTTTGTAATAACTTTCAGGCGGTTCGTTGTGATCTGAGTTTATCCCGAATTTTCGACATAAAATGAATGTCTGCCATAACACTAAATCAACTACGGTTTGTAAACTAATAACCTCTATAGACAAACCTTGTGTGTGGTTTCTTTGCCAGCCGCCCACATAAGTTACAACCTTTCCCATGCACCTTTTATGAAGTTTCTTTTGTCATAAAAACATTGGCGTTTTGGAACCTCACAACATTCATACGTTAAAAACCTTTCTTAAGGAAGAGGCTGTTCTCCAACTGCAACACACACATACACACACACACACACACACACACACACACACATATATATATATATATATATATATATATATACATTGTTAATAAAAATCCAACCAGATGCAAAAGAATGCAGATATTTATTTACTGCAAAGTCACTCTACATGTTTCGGGTGTCACAGCACCCATTATCAGGAGTACTAAAAACTGTAACCGCAGCCTCCGGTACAGGTTATAATATTGGTACAGCTACTTAAACTTCCTATCACATCTCTTAAATATCTAACGGTAGTCCTATTTTAATTTTATTAGCTTCCTGCTTATTTAACAACAGATTGTTTGACTTATAAACAGAAGTTTGTTTCTTAAAGATGTTGCAGGGTGTGTTATTGGCCTAATTTAAGGTACATATCTGTAATTCTTGTGGACGAACTAATGAAAACAAAGAATCGTCTGAGGATATCAGTATTCTCGATGGAGAATCGATCATCGCACCTCACGAATGACGGTCAGAAGCATTACAGCTTTGGCTGCTTTCTCGGTTTTAAGCTTATTGAAAACAGTTCAAGTTGATCTGTTCATTAATACTGTAGTGCAGCCGACAGTTTCGTCTAGCTGTGATGGCAATTCTACACAGTTTGCTGTTTCTACAACAGAGGTGTAAATCCCTTTGACTAATGCACATACATAGCTATTGTAACAGGCTGTGTTATGGTACATGTGAAAGAGGGAAAATTCAGCAATGGAAGTGGCCATTTAGCATGTGGGCTTTAATTGCCACTGCGCGCGCTGAATTTCATTATAGCCAGACGCTGGCGCCTAGCTTATTATACAGAATATTTGAAAATTGACGCTCCATGTAACTTACTAATAACCACTTCTTTGGTTTTAAATATAAATCGCACTTTTCTCTAATTGATGTTTTTAGTAATAAAAGTCTTAAGCCCAGGTCTGTGTTCACTCGTTTACTGGGATTGCTAGTTTGAATCCCTCCGAGAGCATGGCTGTCTTGTGTATGTTGTGTGTTGTCAGGTAGACCACTCTGTGACGTGCCGAACACTTATCCAGAGGAGTCGTGCAGAGTGAATATGTTTGTGTGTGCGTGCGTGCGCGCGCGTGTGCTTAATTGAGTGTCCACATGGGTAAAACCAACTCTGTACACCTACAATGAATAGGTAGAAGTCAGAAAGAAAGAAATAAAGAAAGTAATGAAAGAATATTATACAATATCCAGCTAGAAATTCAGAATTTTGTGGAATATTTTGTATAATATTTTGGGCTATTCTTTTATTGTTAGTGCAAAGTAAGAAAGAGAACTTTTATGATAGAAGCTCCCGTGTCAGACCCGTGTTAAGGCACACGATAAAATGAGCATCTTTTGTTGAAAGTAAGGAACAAGCTGTCCTTCCGAGCAACGTTACTCTCAGTCATTCATCAACCCTTTAGAACACAACAGTGACAGGCCTCACCGCCTGCCGTCACATCAATAACATGTATTTGTTCCGTTCTTACAACAAACAGCTCTCATTAACCTTCACAACATTAACTGTTTTTTACATCGAATTAAAAGTAATCTGTCCAGCAGGTTAGGCAATGTCGCAATGTCACAACCAGACAGACATAACTCACATATTCGCACGCCCTTTTTAATTCGTAAAGAACGCCTGTACTACTTTCACCGATCAGTTGGTTTCCATCGCTGAAGCTTATATCTTCTTCTTTACGTATGTGATTTACCAACAAATGTACATTTATAAATATGTCCAATCACATGTCATTATTTTTCACAAACATGTTTCGGTCACTCGTGTGAATATCATCAGGGTGTCTCATAAAGAGAATAAAGTTAATATATAATAATAGTAAAAAAATATAAGATACAAACACTCAATTTTATACTTAATATTCTATGAAATGTTCATGGTCATAAAACACTGAAATTTCATTGGAGGTTTACATATTTTGAAAATATATTAAAATAGGGCCTGTTCATTTAGTTTGGCGGATGTGTTGTACACAGTAGCAGGGATCTTTTGAGATACCTATTCATATGAGATAGCCTGTTGATGGTCACAGAAGTGAGGGAAACATGTTGTTGCAAACTAAATGTATGTGATTAACATATTTACGAAATTGCAACTACTGGTTTATCACATAGGCTAAGTATTAAGCAACATTCTTTAAAGCGTGGACAAGGAATATAGACTGCTATATTGTGTTCATAAGGCATATCGCAATATGTCGACTATCCTGGCATAGTGTTAGGATTATAATCAGTCCCTCCGTGATAGTATTACCACACCGGCCAAAATTTTTTTTTTTTACTTAAGAGTTACGCACGACGCCCGAGATTTAGCTAGTGAGGAATTCATTAACTAACTATAATGCATACACACACACACACACACACACACACAATTCACAGTGCTCTTTCGCCCGTCCATCCGTCCGTCATGTTCTGTGTTTATAAAACAAAATATCAAAGGAAAATTGAAAGTAGGAAAGTTGTTTTTCTTGAAAGAACATTCAGAAAGTTTTAAATCTTTCTTTTACGTGATTGGCTTCGAGGTAATTTCTTATCATTTGATAACACACTCTATTAAACCCCATTTTTTCCATGGCTTCACAGCCACTAGTGTGTCAAGGCCTCATCACCGATGAGGCATCACAATCACACTCAGACCTACCACTTTTCACAGGTCTCCCCTGGAAGAGTGATCAGCCCATCGAAAAAACTTGTACCTGACAAATTTCAACAGACACAAGAGAGAGAGAGAGAGGGAGATATCCATGACCCCGGCAGGATTCGAACCCGTAATCCCAACAAGCGAGCGCCCGAAAATCCACTACTTAGACGGGGCAGCCACTGTAATCGGCTAATAAAACCCATACAAGCTGAAAACCTAAACTAGTGTTTCACTGAAACATGGTTAAAAACCACTGCTCGAGGAAAACTCAATTTTGAGCTGTGTTATCACAAGGGGAAACAGTCAATTCTCCTCAAGCTCGTAGAAACTGTAGCTGTAGACTACCGCGTGTTTGCTACGATACGGGGTAAAACCATTCAATACGGGCTTTTTTAAATGAGCAGGTTAATAAATATGTAAGTTAATTAAGTTTTAATTGTAATTATCTTTTATTATCCCATTGAGTATGTCGTAAATTTGAAGGTGGAATATTCAGGCCGACATTGTTAAAACGACGCTAAAGTTCTACTCTTCTTTTGCCTGATATTCCCATGGTGATGACAAAAAGAAACAGTTGAGAAGATATTCTCTTTTAAGATGCAAACAGCGAGAATAAGATGAGAGGTAACACTGAGCGGACCAAGAGTAACCAACCGCAGACACCCCACATAGAATACACTTTGCATAATGTCCCCGACAGCTTGGCACAAATTTACTTGCAGACTTTCACAGTAAGGAAGGAGTGACGCCACTTTGCCTTACAAGACTATGGCACTTACACCACGAGAAACTGGGGACGAGAAGCAAAATGTGACTGCGCGTAGGTCCACAAGTTGAAGTGGGATTTTCGAGCACAAATCACGGTGCATATGAAAAGGTTTCAGAAATTTGCTTTCGTACAAATCTGTTAATAATATTTTAAAAGTTAAAGTTTTTTCCTTCGCTTAATTACGTTGGGCTCCATACAAACTTGTGCGGGAAGGGAGGTCTATTTCCACACAAGCTGTAACTCGCTACTTTCATGCACCGGTCACTTTAGCAATTCGAACAGAGCCCGGTGACCAATGGACAGTAAACTGTGCAGTCCAGCGTCAGTCTAGACGCTCTGGAGAAGTGGTAAACCTCTGTCGCTGTCGGGAATCAAACACAGACCCTTCAGTCATCCAGGTTGTATCTTACTCACTTTACGGAAGGACTTTTTTTTACAAAAGGACAGAAATTGGAATAGCTTTATAACTTGTCATGACGCAAACAACAGCTATGTCAGTCAATGTGGCAAATTTTGTGGGTAGAGATTTTGTAGGAACTATTCTGCGGCAGGATCAGTACTCTTTTAGGGAACTGTGTTACGTGGTGTGACGTTATTAAGTATTTGCATACACATTGCTCTCGACTGGAGTGTTACTGCTCTGAAATAATGCTCTACGTAGCAGTCGGGAGAGCAAAGACATGATATTGACGTCGCTCTAGGAGTAGAAGCTCTCTCTTGCAGCCGCTTTTGCAGCGTCGAGGTATGCGACAAGCCACAGTGTTCTTGATTTCAGTACAGTTTGTATTTAAATCATCCTACGTTCCAGAATAAGATGACTAATTCATACTAAAGATGGCACACCATAGCTTGATATTGAAATACAAAGTGTCTTGAAATTTTGGTTTGTTACGCGAGAAGTATTAAGGTACTCTAGTCTAGGAGAAGACGCCTTGCAGTCTTGTTGATGATATCTTCATCTCTAAGAGAAGATGCAAATTATTCTACCCTGAAGAAACATGCAGCATATGCGATACTAAACTAACAAATGCAGATAAGTGTATGAAAGTATACAACACACTAATCTTATTAAATGACCAACTTAATGCAAAAATTCTTGTTTTATAATAAGTTTATTATATTCATCTACATGTTTCGAGCATTATGTGCTCATCATCAGGAGGTCAAAATTGTATTATACAGCATCTGGTATCATCACTCTCTGGGTATCTTCACTTTACTCTTTCTCAGATTTCGACCTGGGCCACAGCATTTTGCACGCGCTTGTCAAGCTAGGGAACCGACACTCCACTTCCTCCCGTAGGAAGTCAAGACGACTGCAGTAGAGAATATGTAATTTTTGTTTCGGTGCTTTCAATGTCTTGATTTTCATCGACAGACGTCCCCTTATGTCCAAACCCACAACAACAGATCACATGGACAAAGACTGAAATTTCGCAGAAATTAATCAGTCTGTCCTCAACGCCCAATCCACCTACTACAGTCGCCAAGCCAAGCACGAAAACGAAGATCAAAATCAGATGGTACTCTATATTACATTAAGCGCATATAGTCGTAATTGTCACACTCAGAAACAATGAGATACACGAAGTTGTCACACATAATTAAGTATTCAAATCTTTACTTTAGAGTCACCCGGTGTTTATCGGATATATGTTCAAGGACTGGCACCGTTACAACATTTTCATACGTTGTCTTATAAAGATACTATATAAACAAAATGTATCCTTTCTTATTATCTATTTCCAAACCAAATTTCTTATTGCAACCAGGCTCCTATATTCAATTTACTTTATCGCACAAAAATCCCATATTAGTTCACATTCTGCAAAAATACTCCTACGCCCTAAGAATTGCTTTTAGTGGCTAAAACCACAAACAATTTCCCGATATAAAATTAAGTTGCCGCCATGCTGTAAATAATAATTTTTTAATATTATCATTAAGGCGTTGAGGTGTCCTCATATGGCCTAATATTTGCACCACGTTTCACCGAAATCACTCAAATGACCCACAAATAGAAACGAGTTGACCCGAACTGCAAAATAAACTCAAAAAGCCACGTGTTCGATTTTTAAGGTGAGAGCGTGCATCTGTAACTAATATTGGTCACCACGTTATGTGAGTAGAAGACATAAATGTTGATGCTGATTTTACCATGTTCTAGGCTCTAATATGCCCTACATTTTCTGGATAAATTATGTACGAAATTTGCATACCGTATGTTGCAGATAGACGCCAACTCAGTAAGTATACGTGACGTGTAAGCTGGTTAATCTGATATTACGTAGGTTAAAAAGTAGTTACAAATAGAAGCATGAAATGACGAAATTCTCTCTATTTCGGCCTTATGTAGGGTAGTTGTAAGTTGATACGGAAAAAACACCAGCGATTTTAGCAATTACGAATATAATTAGACGCTGCCAGCAACAAACGTCATTGAAAAGCGTCCTCGAGTCGTCGATAAGATGACAGCCATAGTTATCTCAGCATATATGTAGATCACAAGAATTGTGAACTCTATTAGCCTTTTAAAGCCTAGCAGTTTCTTTACGTACCACCAGGTTTAACGTTCAAAAATTCTACATGGCTCTCGCTTTGAGTTGAATGTTTTGTACGGATTTCAGAACAGACAGCGACCTTTGCTTTATACGTCATTAACTTACTGGCTTTTATGACCATGGTGGAAAGTGTTTACTGAGCGGCACGGCCTTATTCCTGATACAAGGCACAGTGCGTGTCAAGTTTAAAAGATTAAAATAAGAATATTAAACGGCTCTATTCAATTTAGGCGCCATTTCATGAAACAGGGTTTTCTCAGTAAAGACGTCGTACATGAAATAAAACTATATTTTCAATACTTTTTTGTTTAATATCTTGCCACTCTATTCTCGACGACGTCTATGCTAGTCGTAAACTTTGTTTCGAAGAGCGTGTCGACGAAAGTCGTCATTTAATACAATAAATGCTTTTCCATAGCTACTGCCAAGTGACGTAACAGAGCACGTGGGATAAAGGAGAAATACGTTCATGGTTTCGATGCAAAACCTGAAGGTCAAAAATTATTTCCAAGATTTGATTGTAGATGGGAGGATAATATTAATTTATATCTCAAGGAAGTAGAATGGAAGTTTGTGGGCTGGATGCTTCGGGGTCAGGATAAGGATCATTAACGGACCCATAAGATCAAGGCGTTAGAACATTCTAAGTCCATAAAATGCAAACAATTTCCGGAGTAAATGAGAAAATTAATCACTTTCTCCATAAGACTCTACTCAATTATGTTAGTTATTGACATAGGAGATAAAGAGTTGAATGAAGTGTATCATGATGCCACGAAAGTGTCATATATATTGCAATGACACTACTAAAGCACGTGCGCCATGTGTTTCTTGGCCTGGTGAGCACTAAGTGTCTACTGCATCGCGACGCCAGCAGAGCGGAGTCTGTCAGTACTATTTCTGAGTGACAGTTAATTAAGTGAAGTCTTACAGGCAGACGGACGGATGGGATGGGAAAGGCTTCAGGCAGATACTGAAGATGCTCTGTTTCCGGGAGCACAGGCCCAAGTCCTTGTTGATTGGAGACTTTGCTTGCTGTACAGCTGAAGGTGCAATTCCTTTCTCTCTGCTCCACAGCCCTCACTCCGGTACGCTCATTAAAGTCATGGCATATATATTTCTTTAAAGACTTTCTCACCAAAATCAATCTGAATACTGGATATTAGATTTTGTCATTGAAATTACGTTCATCAGTAATCTATCTATTTCATAAAGCAATTACATAATATATCCTTGTTTTTATTTAAATCCCTAACACATAAGAAAGAACACATTTTACTGAGATTTTTTTGTCTATTATAATTTAAAAGTTTAAAACGTGATATTGTGGAGTATATTAAATATTCCGCTCCTGCATCACAGTAAACACAGTGCTAATTCATCTTGTAAAATAACCAGTTAATACTATTGAGGGAAACAATAGATCTTTGTTGTAAGTGCATAGACAGACTTTGAGGAAAAATACGGACGTATAATGATTATGCAGCCTTCAGTACTTATTAATCACAGTGACTTAATGTGGTAAAACGCAGTGATGAACGTCAGATCTAGCTGCATTTCGCAATAGACTATCGATGCGTTTTAGCTGTTCTCGAAAAATTGAAAAAAAACAAATATTAACTTCGTCGAGTCTATCTGTCCGTCCGCCCGCATGCAACGTCTCGAATCCCACTGGTCGGATTTTCATTAGTATTTTTCGAAAATCTATAGAGATAGTTCAAGTTTCAGTAACATGTAACAAGTACAGCGTTTACATTACTTGCAGGTCAACAAACATTTCTGATCATACCTCGCTCAGTTCTTCTTAAAATGAGAAATCCTTCAGGCAAAAGCTGTAGATAATAACAAAACACACGTTTTAGATTCAATATTGTTTTCTTGAAAATCCAACCGTGTATCATATACAGCGAAAAAATATTTAGAACCGGACACATATGACGGTAGGGCGCTTGCGCTTTGAATGCTGGATACCTAAGGCTACAAACACATACTCAGAATATGTAAAACTTATTACTTTTCCACTGCAACATATTTAGAGCCACAAAGGCCACAGATGACAGTATGGCGTTTGCGCTTTTCATGCTGGATATCTAAGGCTACAAACACACACTCAGAATACACAAAACTTCTGCTTTTCCACTGCAACAATGGTTGCGCGAACGCACATCAGTGTTGTGTTATACATATATTTCTTGTCTTGTTAAGATCATGGTAATAAATAGCATTATGAAGCTCTGTCTGCAGTATGGACGTAGTGTTTTGAGTGATGTAGGAACTTAGATTTAAATATTATTTAAATGATTACAGTGTGCTATTCCTGTTTACCTACTATCAGATTTACTAACATGTGATCTTATCTAATTTATTTTCATGATAATTTACAATGAAAAAAACCAATAATGCTGCGCTTGATGATAATCACGAGGAATAACAGACAAGCGGTCTTACTGTCATCCTGAAATTATAGGAGTACTTACTTTCATGCTTAAATTCTAAAATTAATATTTTCGCCTGATTCCACCAACGTATATTTTTACATTCACTGTCACATCCCTTGACCCAACTGTTCAGGATGATCTAGTCACGTTTTGGAAACTGCACTCCAAAATCTCGCCAAGTACAAATTAGGCTACGTAAAATAGAAGAGAGAGGAAAAAGAGGACTACGTAAAAAAATATTACGTTATTTGCGAACACAAAAGTTTGAACATACAATGAAATATGTTTTACAATACCAGGAATATTTTCCCAAATTTTCCATATTGAATTTAATAAACAGTGAAAATAGGAGCGATATTCTACGCTAACCGTTTGAGAGACAAAAATGTAACGGCTGTAGTAATTATTCGGTGGCAAAATCATTTCGTAAAATCCATTGCACAGCGTTCACACTCACACAAAAAAATATAAACTGAGTAAGTAAACCGTACAGTGAAAAAGAGTTTTAATTAAACACATTTAAAAATATTACAACAACCTTAGCTGTTCAATAACTCTTTCCTAAAATTAAGTTTAATTCTCTCGCTTCATGTTGAGTCCTACAGTGAACAGAAACTGCACTGAAGTTAATAATCAACGCACACACGTAACGTAATGAATATTGGAACAAATACTGTTCTATTAAAATCTAATAAAGGAAAAGTAATGTAGTCTGTAAAAAGCCACATGTGAGCTGTTGGAAGGCAAAGTGATATAAGTGAGATGAGTGACTGCGTTCAATCACGCAATAACATGAGAACTATGAGGAGGCTAAATGTTTTAATTTATATGAATTATTTACCCTTCTGAGCGCAGTTTATATCAAGGTAGGTCACTGATAATTCTGTACCCTAGACAGACAGACAGACTGCCTCTGTGGTCTAGTGGTCAGAGTTTCTGGCTACAGATACAGAGGTCCCGGGTTCGATCCCCGGCGCTACCAGATTTTCTGAGTAGTAGTGGGTCTGGAACGGGGTCCACTCAGCCT
>Ga0136643_10001894_pt1 | contig 26387 bp, 13 predicted proteins | sample TergutLab28metaG_FD_96883 | JGI IMG/M metagenome (GOLD analysis project Ga0136643, IMG submission 96883) | Labiotermes labralis P1 segment gut microbial communities from Petit-Saut dam, French Guiana - Lab288 P1 (version 3) (version 3) | ecosystem: Host-associated > Arthropoda: Insects >... | reverse complement strand
GGGGCAGCGAACAATCCTCTGCGTCTGCCGACTAGCTCGATATCGTCGTCTGCAAACTCTATGTGTATGTCCGCCGTACTCAGGCCAACATTGTTCTCTACCGAAATCGATACCTCCACGCTCTCCCCAGGCGCCGCGGTCACTGTCTCGAGTACGAGGGACATCATCTCATCTTCTGTGATAATGTTAGCGGCTACCCCTCTCAGATCATACGCCACAAAGGCGCCGCCCCTGACATTGATATTGTCCGGAATAATCGCACTGTTATCGGCAAGCGGTTCAACACGCTCAACGGTGATTATAGCGAACACATCCATGTCAGCTGGGCTAAAGCCCACAGTTGGGCCAGACACAAGGAGCTTGAGCTGGTTGCCAGCAACCGTAAAGGAACCTGTGCCCACAACAGCATCGCCAAATGTAACGTCTCGCACCTCTAACCCGTCCGGGATGTAGATAGATGCTGTGATTTCGCCGTATGCCCCTGCCGGCAATGGGTCGAGCCTGAGCGGAACATCAGCCGTGTCTACGTCTGTAAGAAGCACATCGTCCATTTCCGCATTCAGTATCGTCGGCACGTCGGTGCCCCACATCTTATCGTAAATGCGGAAGAAGTCGAAATCTACGAAGCCGCCTGTGCTCTCTGTCGCAAAGTTAAACAATGCGTAACGATAGCCCATAAAGTGGTTGCTAATGGCGTAGACCATCGGCAAGCTTTCGCCAAGCTGCGTCCAGCGGAGGCCGTCATAGCTGTAGAAGAATCTGCCCGTGTTCGGCCGCGTTGCATGAACTGGATTCATATTGGCGTTGAGGAAGTCCACTTCGGCCTTCAAATACACGACATCGCCTTCCAATGGGACGCTGGGGCCGCTTTGAACCGCAGTATTCGCTATGTTGCCCGGCCCGCCTATGCCGCCGCCACCCCCGGTAAAGGATAGTCTTGTTACAATGGTTCTTTCACCGTTTTCCATCGTTACGCCAATGGAGCCGTATCGTTGCGTGAAGAGAGAGATCCCTGCTTCGTCGCCGTCTTGCATGTTGGATACGTCAATCCTTGTTATGGCGGAACTGTACGGCCCGAAGGTGCGTTGGGTCAACGTGTTCCGGGCGTTGAGGAGGTGTCTGTTTGTGGTGCCGGGGTTCAGCATGGCATGTAAGCGCAGCCAGCCCGGACGCTCCGTCAGCGACCAGAAGTTGTTGTTGGGGTTATGGTTCCACTGCCATCTCGAATCAAGGAATGACCCGTTGCAGTCGTGTTCGCCCTCCTCGAAGAGTCTGGGTACGTTTGTCGGCAACGCCGAATCCAAATGCGCCTCACGGGGTGCATTGTTGTAGAATTCGTCGGAAGTCACAAGGCTTCTGGACATGAATCCTTGCATGGGCTTTACGCCGCCTCTGGAAAGATTGCCCCAGTGACCTTCGCCGTATGCGTCCACGCCGAAGTAGGGCCAGCCGTCTCTCCAAGTTACTTGCATCAGCCACGGCATACGCCCGCCAGCACTGCTGTCACGGAACGCATAGCCCCACCAATTGCCGTCTGTATCTTGCACGATAGAACCTTGAGCGATGCCGCCGGAGCCGCCTGTTACCATGTCAGGGTGCAAGATTGCTTCCCTGCCGACAACTCTGGCTTCCCATGGCCCTTCCAGGTTTGCGGCCCGGTGTACGACAATGGTGCGTGGTTGTCCCGGTGGCCAAGTGATTGCGAACAGGTAGTACAGGCCGTTGATTTTCTCTAATTGCGCGCCTTCCGCAAGCCCGGTGGTTGGGGTAATGCCTGTTGCCGGTTCCGGTGCGTGTAGATTTGGAATGAGTACATTCTGCGTGGCGCCCGGCAGTACTCCGGTCATATCTTCATTCATTTCGATGATAAGCAACGGGTTGTCGTCCCAAACCATCCAGTTTCTGCCGTCATCGTCAAACAGTACGCTCATGTCGTGGAACACTGCGTCCGTCACATGCCGTTCCCAAGGCAGGTTCTCTGGGTCCGTATTTTGGAACACGTAGGTTCTTCCGGGGACGTTTGAGAACACCGTGAGATAGAACGTATCGTTTCTATGGCGCAAACTGCTCGCCCAAGTGCCCATACCATAAATATGGCTGTTTCCATGCAGTCTATGCTGGGCCACGTCTTCCAGTATCAGGTAGCAATAGCTGACAATCTCCCAGTTGACCAAATCGTAAGACTTCTTGATCGGTACGCCCGGCATCATGTGCATGGTCGTACTCGCCATCCAGAACGCGTCCCCTACCCGGATGATGGACATGTCGGGAACGTCAGAGAAGGAGAACGGGTTGGCAAATGTGCCGTCGCCCCGGTCAGAAGAACCGACGGGCGGCATGGCCTGATACACGTCAGCACCCAATACCGTTACCGTGTATTCTCTGGTCAAATTGCCGCGTGTGGCGGTCAGGATGACACCTTCCCGTGTGTCTGCGTGGCCGACAATGACATTGCCGTCAAGCACCGTCGGGTCGGAAGATTCCCACGTAACCGGCACACCGGCCAGCCTGGTCGGAAGCACACAACCGTCCGCCTTGTACCGCATCATCCGAAGATCGTCCCATATGCTCGGAAGCGTTACGGTGAAGTCTCTTGTCAACCCGTCGATTGTCGCAGTAAGGGTGACTTCTCTGTCATCATTGCTCGGGGTGATAACAATCGTCCTGCCGTCTACGTCAAGTACACCCTCGGGCGCCGTCCAAGTCAACGGTTGCCCGGCGTGGGCGGCGGGAAGCTCAAAGCCGTTCCATGGTCTGTGCGGCAGGTTCAGGCCGTGCCAAATCGAAAAGACTGTCACGGGGAATGTCCTTGTTTGTCCGCCAATCGTTGCTGTAAGGACGATTTCTTGCTCATTAGTGCCTGCAACGATCAGCCTTCCGTCCTCAAGTGCTTCAGGGACGGAGGACACCCAAATAACCGGTTGGCCGACTACCTCAGTTGGCAGTTCAAAACCGCCCGGCACTCTGGCTGGCACATCAAATAAATCCCACACGGTGGTGCCCGGTGCCCTGAAATGATGGAATACATCCGCATCGCTTAACGCTCTGCTGTATATGCGGAAATCACGAACCATCATGTTGGGTGTGGGATCGGGCCAATTGGCGCGGCCGATGAAGAATTCGCCCGTTGCGGGATTCCTGTTGATGGGAACATTTTGCGGGCCCCTGGCAACTTCAATCCCGTCAATATATATGACTGTGGTGCCGGGTGCCCCAGTAGGGCCAGGGTCTCCAGCGGTGTGGGTCAACGTTACAGTCCGCCACTGGCTGGGGTTATTTGTATTATTAAAGGAAGCGGGCGGTGTCAATGCATTGGCGTTGCTCATATTAGTTTGCAACGTGTTTGCCGTCATGAAAACAAGGTTCCCGGTACTGCCTGGTCCGAAGTCGAACAGGCGGGCCCAAGTAGCACCCGACCGGAAGTAGACATCTGTCGAGATGGTGAAGTCGTCTGGGATATGCTGGAAAATCCTAGGTAACACAACATGTCTTTGATTGGCGGCTGCGGCACCTGTGGCAACGCCCCATAAATCAAGACTGTTATGTTCCGGGTTCCAGTATCCGGTACCATCGTTACCCGCAAGGGCGGCGTGGCGCCCGTGAACCGATGAGTCATGCACGACGGTTCCTGCAGTTTCATCCATTCTGAGCCAAATTTCAAGATCCGGGTCATCCGCCGGGTTTGTATCCGGCACAAAAGAGTCGAAGGGGTATGCAACGACGCCGTTGTGGGCTGGCATGGGCCGGTGCGGGTCTACATTCACTTCTTCCACATAGAATGTGCTTGCCGCAGCGTCTAACCCATCAGTTAAGACAAGGTCGCCGTCCACGTTGGTAAGGAACATGCCCGGGAACAGATAGCTCTCAAACCTGACGCCGTGCTCCGTTGCGCCTTCTAGGGTTCTAAACGTCTGTGCCATCGCAAAATTTGCGCCGTATATGTCTTGGGTCAGTTGCGTGTCGGCAGAAGAGGTGGCGGTGATGAGAAGCCCCGGTTTATGTACCGCCTGAAGACTTACAAACGTGTCACCATCTCTTCCGCGGCCTTGCACGATCTCCCACTCTGTCCGAAACGCCGCTTCGCTTACATGCTCGCCGCCTTCGTCAACACGGATGTCTCTAAAGAGAGGGTGACCTCCTCTTGGATTTTCAAACCAATCGTAGCCGATTGCGTCATCGTTTGCCAAGGTTAATGTGGAGGCAGTGCCGCCAACACCGATGGACAGTTCATGCATCGGGTAGATAAAGCCAAGGTCATCAAACTTGATCTCCACAATGCTTACACTGCGGCCATGCCCGTTGCCGCCGGGCTGCATCCCGTTGTGATAGAACAGGTATGTACGACCGTTAAAGTCGATGACGCCGGGATGGTTGGTGTTAGAGGTGGCCGTCGGCTCCATGATCCGGCTGGAATGGTACCACGGGCCGTAGATATCCAAGGCTCTGGCATAGGACAAGTCCTCGTACCATCCTCCGGCGTAAAACACGTAGAAGATGCCGTCGCGTTCATGCAGCCACGGCCCTTCCGTGAAGTGGAACATTCCCGGCGGCATGGGTGGAGCGTTCCGGAAACTGTCGCCCTGCAACATATCGCTGATGTCCGCATTGGTGATCTGGCCATCGCCGTTGCGGTCTTTTAGGCTGATCATATCTTCGTTCAGCTCGGCAATGCGGAATCTTTCGTTGCCCCATGTGATAAAACGGCGTTCTTCCCCGTCTATCTCGGTAATAAATACCATTGGGTCGATATCTGCCCAACCGTGGTCATTGGGAATACCGGGCGGGGTTTGGGTGACAGAGCTGTGCATCAGCGGTTGGCCGATGTCCACATAAGGCCCCGCCGGGTGATCCGCCACGGCAACACCGAGGTGGGTAGAGCCGCTGAAACCAGCACCGGTTCCCCAGCCGCAGGTGTACAGGTAGTACCGCCGTATTCCATCTGTGCCGGTATAGGGAACCATATGGGCCGCCCAAGCGGAGTCGTTGGAAAGCCACGAAACATCTGACGCAGACAGGACTACGCCATGATACGTCCAGTTAATCAGGTCCTTGGAAGAATACGCCACATAGTGGGGGATATTGTAAGACGTGCCCCCCATATCGCGCCCACCGATCAGCCAGACGGTGTCATCAATTACAACCGGTGCCGGGTCGGCGGTGAATTCGGGCCAAGTAATCGGATTGTTGCCGGTGGACTTCGGCAAAACAACGGCACCGTCCGGATTATCCCAATAATCCACAGGGAGGATGACGATGGGGAAATCCCTGACAACGCCGCCGAAATCTGCAGTGACCGTAACGCGCCGAATATCCGTCCCGCCAATCAGCCTGCCGTCTGCGCCTATAATGCCAGCATCGGCTGTCCATGTTACGGGAAGATTCGCAATATTGTCGGGAAGGGTGTCGCCATCAAAGAATGCAAAAATGTCTACATCTTCAACGAGGAAATCCATATACATCTCGGCGATTTCCGTGGCTGGCAACGCTCTGCTGTAAACGCGGAAGTCGCGAACCTGCATATTGGCAGCGGGGTCTGGTGCCCAGTTGGCACGTCCGATAAAGAATTGACCTGCCGCAGGTGCTCTGTCAACAGGGGCGTTTTGTGTGCCTCTGGCAACTTCCACGCCATTAATATAGATAATGGTGGTGCCGGGTGTCCCGGTAGGGCCAGGGTCGCCAGCGATGTGTGTCACCGTTACAGACCGCCACCGGTTGGCGTTGTTTGTGTTATTTACAGCGCCCGGCGGTATCAACGCATTAGCGTTGCTCATGTTGACTTGCAGCGTATTCGCCGTCATGAACATAATGTTCCCGGTGCTGCTCGGCCCGAAGTCGAATATGCGTGACCAAGCGCCCCCAGAACGGAAATAAACCTCTGTCGTTATCGTGAAATCGCCTGGAATATCCTCAAATATTCTGGGCAGCACAACGTGTCTTGTACCGGCGCCGGACGCAGTGCCCCAAAGGTCTAGGCCGTCTCCGTCCATAATCCAATCGCCGGTACCCGCGTTCCCCGCAAGGGTAGCGTGGCGGTTGTTTCCAGACGAGTCGTGTACGTTCGTCCCGCTGGTTTCATCCATCCTGAGCCAAAGCTCAAGAGTCGGATCGTCCGCCGGATTGGCCTCTTCCACAGCGACCGGCACTTCATTCGCCGGGGTTGCCTCTTCCAAGGCGGTGGGCACTTCGTTGGCGAAAGCCATTGCTGGAAAAGTCGTCAGTAACATCGCGAGGGCTATAACGAGCGTCATCGCTCGCTTGAAGAAATGAAATCTTTGCTTCATGAACTTACTTCCTCCTTTAATTTGTGCATCTGCAAGCTTGTCCCAAATGTCTCTCCGGCGGATTCTTTGCAATAAGCAATTTTTAACACGGTGAACAACCCGCCTCAAAATCTTACACGGTCAGTTATCCATGCCATACACACTTTGTTTGCATCACCATCCTTCATCGCCCCTGCCCGGGAATGAAACAACCGGACATCCCCCTTGCGCGGGGGATGACTGCTCATTACATGTTCAGTTTCAAGAAATGACAAAACAGCAAGACTACCACTTAGCAAAATTTACTATTTTATCAACGCCTCCAAGGCATAAAATTTCTATGGTATTATTGTAACATAGGCCACTTATGAATTGCAATACTTTTACTTTCTATGGATTTTACAGGGGGTAGCATGTTACAAGGTTGTTAAATTTGCAACACTGCATATATTAATGCCCTACCCAGCAAGGACGACAACCTAGCGAAACGGAAAATTGACCAAAAAGGTGAATTGTTTTCAAGTGCGTTTGCCTATATCTATTTACTTTTGTTTCAAAGTCTGTTAGACTATCCGCAAGACCATGTCCATGTTTTGGAGATGGAACAAAAGATAATGAGGAAAGAGGAAAAAGACATGAAAAAATTGTTTGCATTGCTCTTAGCTGTTCTGCTGGTTGCCGGTGTATTTGTCGCTTGCGGCGGCAACAATGAACCCGCAGGAGGAGGCACGAACTCATTCGGTGTCATTAGCTGGGAAGACGGCGAGATCCCAATCGTACTCATCACCGACTACGGCGATATTGATGACGAATCCTACAACCAAGGAGCTTGGGAAGGTGTGTTGCAGTTTGCCCGCGCCAACGACATTCCTTACGACTACTTCCGTCCTGCTTCTCGTGGTTCCACGGAAGATAACCTCAACTCCATTTCTCTCGCAATTGATGCCGGTGTGCAAGTTCTCGTCACTCCGGGCTTCCTGTTCGAGCCGGCTATCTATATCGCACAAGAAATGTACTCTGACGTTCACATCATCCTGCTCGATGCCATTCCGACCCCGCCGGAGGGTGACAGCTACATTGCAGAAAACACCGTAGCGGTTTTGTTTGCGGAAGAGCAATCCGGTTTCTTGGCCGGGTATGCGGCTGTGATGGATGGCCACAGAGAACTAGGCTTTATCGGCGGGATTCCCGTTCCTTCTGTCATCCGCTTTGGCACCGGCTTTGTGGAAGGTGCAGAGTTTGCAGCGGCTGAACTGGGCCTAGGCGCAGGTGACGTGAATATTCGCTACACCTATGCCGGTTCCTTTGCGCCGTCACCGGAAGTGCAAACGCTGGCCGCCTCTTGGTATGCAGATGGCGTGGAAGTCATCTTCACCGCCGCCGGTGGTGCCGGACTATCGGTCTTTGCTGCGGCGGACGCTTCTGACAGCGGTCTCGTCATCGGTGTTGATGTGGATCAATCCAGCCACTCTGAGCGTATCATTACCTCTGCACTCAAAGAATTGCGGAACTCTGTTGCGGACATGCTAGAGCTATTCTTTGCAGGTGAGTTCCCCGGTGGCCAAATCTTCATGATGGACGGCACCAACGATGGTGTCGGTCTGCCGCAAGATTTCTCCCGCTTCCAAACCTTCTCACAGGCGGACTATGACGCGATTTTCGGGCAATTGGCAGGTGGTGAGATTCCGGTTTCCACTGACTTTAGCAGCCCGAACCCGTTAGACATTCTGACTAACCTGTCTATTGTAGATGTCACTTGGATCGGCTAAACACAAGAGTATAACTAGAATTGGGTAAACGAAATGCCCTTCTGACATGAAATGGTTTTCGTGACGGAAGGGCATTTTTATAAGCCGAGGGGGAGAGCTGCTTATGTCATACATCATCGAAATGCGTGAAATCACCAAAGAATTTCCGGGCGTGATTGCAAACGACAACGTTACATTGCAACTGAAAAAAGGAGAAATCCATGCACTGCTCGGCGAAAACGGCGCCGGGAAGTCCACATTGATGAGCATTTTGTTCGGGCTATATAAGCCGGAGCACGGCAAGATATATAAAAACGATACAGAGGTGCATGTCACCGGCCCCAACGATGCGACCAAGCTGGGGATTGGCATGGTTCATCAGCACTTTAAGCTGGTACACAATTTTACGGTGCTAGAAAACATCGTCCTAGGCGTAGAGACGACCAAGCGTAGCGTGCTGCAAATGAAAGAAGCGCGCAAGAAAGTGCAGGAGTTGTCCAAACAATACGGCCTAGAGATTGACATTGATAAAGAAGTGCAAGATATCACCGTCGGGATGCAGCAACGGGTTGAAATTTTAAAGATGCTGTACCGGGAAAATGAGATTCTTATCTTTGACGAGCCCACGGCGGTACTTACCCCGCAAGAGATTGAATCTCTCATGCAGACCATGAAAGGGCTGGCTGACGAGGGGCGGTCTATTCTGTTTATTACCCATAAGCTGGATGAGATTATGCAGGTGGCTGACCGCTGTTCAGTGCTTCGCAAAGGCAAAATGGTCGGTACGGTTGACGTAGCGGATGTGTCAAAAGAAGAACTCTCTGAAATGATGGTCGGCCGCAAGGTAATGTTGCGCTTGGATAAAAAAGAAGCAAATGTGGGTACGGAGATTCTGCGTGTCCAAAGCCTGACAATGAAAGGCGAGCCGGGACACAAGAACAAGCTGACCGATGTGTCATTTCACGTAAACGCCGGTGAAATCGTCTGCGTGGCAGGGATTGAGGGCAACGGACAGACAGATTTGGTCTACGCCCTCACTGGGCTTGCCGGAATTGACGGCGGGCAGATTTCTCTGATGGGACAAGACATCACCAAAACCAAGATTCGTGGGCGGGGCGAATTGGGCATGGCGCATATCCCGGAAGACCGGCACAAACACGGCTTGGTGCTGGACTATACCTTGGGCTATAATGAGATTTTGCAGACATACTACACGCCCCGTTTCCAAACGGGCGGGTTTCTGAAACAGGGCGCAATTCGTGACTACGCCGAAGGATTAATCCGGCAGTTTGACATTCGGGCAGGGCGCGGGGCAGAGACCATCGCCCGCTCCATGTCCGGCGGGAACCAGCAAAAAATCATCATCGCCCGGGAGATTGACCGTGACCCCCACCTACTAATTGCCGTCCAGCCCACACGGGGCTTAGATGTGGGTGCCATTGAGTACATCCACCAACAACTTTTAAAACAACGGGACGAGGGGAAGGCGGTTCTGCTCATCTCACTGGAATTAGAAGAGGTCATGAACGTCTCTGACCGAATCTTGGTCATGTATGAGGGCGAAATTGTGGCAAATGCCGACCCGAAACACGTCACATACCAAGAGCTGGGCCTATACATGTCCGGTGCAAAGCGGGAGGGGAACGTATGAAACAGGTAATTGCCAGATTAAAAGCAAGCGGAGACAGCGGGCTGAGTGTGCTATCGTCGCTGATTGCAGTCCTTGCGGGCCTTTTGGTCGGTCTAGTTGTGCTGCTGATTACAGATGCTCCGCAGGCGTTCCCGGCCTTTCGGCATATCTTGACCTTTGGCTTTCAAGAGATTCGGAATGTGGGGCAGGTGCTGTATTTTGCAACGCCGCTCATTTTAACGGGCCTGTCTGTGGGGTTTGCCTACAAAACAGGGCTGTTTAACATCGGTGCATCGGGGCAATACACCTTCGGTGCGTTTGTAGCCATTTGGATGGGGCTGGAGCTGACGTTTTTGCCACCTCCGATTCGGATTCCGCTTTCCCTGTTGGGTGCGATGGCGGCGGGTGCGCTTTGGGGTGCGATTCCGGGGCTGTTGAAGGCGTTTCGGAATGTGCATGAGGTTATCTCGTGCATCATGACAAACTGGGTGGGCATCTTCTTAGTCAATTTTATCATCATGCAAACCATCTTCGACCCCATGCGGAACGCAACCCGCACGGTACCCCTTGACTCGAACATGCCGGGCTGGGGGCTGGGGGAGTTATTCCAAGGCGGCGCTTCCCGACCGTCTAGTGTGAACTCAGGTATCATTGTCGCAATTCTAGCGGCAATTCTCGTGTACATTATTTTGGAGAAAACCAAATTCGGGTACGAACTCAAGGCTTGCGGGTTTAACAAAGATGCGGCGAAGTATGCCGGTATCAGCGAAAAACGCAACATTGTATCCTCTATGATGATCTCAGGTGCCTTGGCGGGGCTGGGTGGCGGCTTGCATTTCCTCTCTGGTGCGGGGGTAGAGATGCAGGTGGCAAATGTGCTGGCAACGGAAGGGTTCACCGGCATTTCGGTGGCACTGTTGGGGTTAAATAACCCCATCGGCATTATCTTCGGCGGTATGTTAATTGCGTATCTGCACATGGGCGGTTTTCAAATGCAACTGTTCGGGTTTGTGCCGGAAATTATCGAGATGGTCATCGCCGTCATCATCTACTTCTGTGCCTTTGTGTTGTTGATTAAACTATTCTTAGCACACCGTATGAAGAAAAAAACACTGCCCAACGAGGGCGGCACCCACACCGGTCCGCCGCCTGATGCGGGTGAGCCGAACAGAAAGGAAGAAGACGAAGGAGGTGCTGGCGCATGAGTACCGTATATTTTGTAGTGCAGCAAAGCTTTTTCTTCTCCATCCCGCTTTTGATTGTCGCCTTGGGCGGCATGTTCTCTGAACGTTCCGGCATCGTCAACATTGCGCTGGAGGGGAAGATGCTACTCGGTGCGTTTACGGGTATCTTCTTCATCAACCGTGTCCAGAATGGGTATATCCCGTTCCTGTACGGCTTTGATGGGCACATGCTGTTGCTGGTTGCCTTGGTCATTGCGGCATTGACCGGCGTTGTGGTCGCTTTGTTTCACGCATACGCATCTATTACGCTCAACGCCAGCCAAATTATCAGCGGTGTGGCGATTAACATGTTCGCCCCTGCGTTCTCTATTTATGTGGCCCGGATTCTCACGGAGACACAGCAAATCAACTTCAACAACACATTCCGTGTGCCCTATGTGCCTCTGTTGGGGAATATCCCGGTCATTGGGCCGCTGTTCTTCCAGAATACGTTTGTCACCACTTATCTGGGCTTTATGATTCTGGGTATTTCGGCCTTTGTCCTGTACAAAACCAAGTTCGGCCTGCGGCTTCGTGCCTGCGGCGAGCATCCGCAAGCGGCGGACTCTGTGGGTGTCAACGTGTCTAAGATTCGCTATGCCGGCGTTCTCATTTCCGGCGCACTGGCCGGGATGGGCGGGGTCATTTTCATGGTGCCCAACTCGGTGGCTTTTAGCGCATCGGTTTCCGGTTACGGCTTCTTGGCGCTTGCTGTGGTCATCTTCGGCGCATGGCGGCCCGGGCGGATTTTGTTTGCCGCAGTGTTCTTCGGCATTTTGCAAGCGTTTGCCGCCGGGTTCTCAGGCATCGCATTCTTGCGGGATTTGCCGATTCCCATGCAGTTTTACCAAATGGCACCTTATGTCGTGACCCTAGTGGTACTGGGCATCACGTCCAACAAAACCACCAAAAACGCCGCCCCAAGAGCGGCAGGACAGCCGTATGATAAGGGGAATCGGTAGGGCTTGTTTTGTCATAAGAGGGTATACAAAATCCCACAAGGCTTGTAAGTGCCTTGTGGGATTTATTATCTCATGCGTATGGTAATATCTTATTATCTAACCGTGAACGTATCCAGCATATCCATGACATCGTATGAATAGTCAGTTTCACCCATTCTTGAGTAGGTGATAATAAACGCCGTCCCATCGGACTCTATTATAAATTGATATGTGGTCACTACACCCATCAGGGCAGAGGTATACACGAGCACGACCGCATCTTTCCTGTTGATTTCCATATACTCATCCATCAAAAGCTCAAAATCTTCAAAGAGGGTCTCAAGTGTCTCAATGGAGGCATCCACATAGTCGTCTAAGTCCATGCCCTGCATACTTTCCGTCACAACATTGATGTTAGAGCCATCCCCGCCGGGTGCAGTGAGAATAGTAAAGCCTGCGATTTCCATGGGTTCCCATCCGTCTGCAATTTCCATGAACCAGTCGGAACCTTCAAATAACGCTTCATTCCCGGTGTTGGGGGCCTCTTCCGGTTCTTCCGGCTCTGGTTCCGGTTCCGGTGTCGGCTCCGGCTCCGGTGTCGGTTCAGGTGCAGGGGCTTCGGTTTGTTCCGGCTCCGGTGTTGGGGCCGGCTCGTCGTTCCCACAGGCCGCAAAACCAGCGATGAGAGCCAGAGCAAGCAGTATTGCAAGTAGTTTTTTCATCTTTTTGATTTCCTTCTTCATTATGGCAAACGCCAAATTATTTTATGCAAAAACCTTATATGGGTAATGGCTATTGCAAACAAAAACTTCCTCGTGCACCCCGAGTGAAGTGTCGGGGCACACGGAAAGAACTCTGCCGTGGATTATACCACACTGGTGGCACAAAGTCTACTCCTCTAATTCAAAGAGAGCGGCACACGGTGTTGTTACCTGTAGGGGCAGACCCTATTCCATTACCCCAACAAACCTCTGCAAAATTGTGGCGCATTGGGCTCTTGTTGCGTTCCCATTCGGATTCAATGTTCCTTGGGTGTCTGTCCCTGTAACCAAACGGTTGTATCCGGCCCAGCGCATCGGCTCATTGGCCCATGTGCTGATTTGGCTGTAATCTGGAGATATTGTGAGGTTGAAGCCCTCTGAAACTGCCACAGAAAAGCCCGTAACCATAGCGTAGCGGTGTAACATTGTGGCAAACTGCTCTCGTGTTACGTCAGCGTGTGGGGCAAAGTGTCCGTCGCCTGTCCCGAAAACAATCTCATGGTGAGAAGCCCAAGCGATGGCGTCACTAAACCATTGTCCGGGCGGCACATCGCTGAATGTAGATGCGGGGTAACTCGTTGCAGGCGGTTCGCCCGCCAAACGGTGGAGAATTGTCACCACCATTGCGCGAGAGAGGGTTGTGTCGGGTGCAAACGATGAGCCACCTGTGCCTTGCATGAGGCTATGCTCATAGGAAAACGTAACAGCACCGCGTGCCCAGTGGGTTCGAGGCACATCACTAAAAGGGAACACGGCAAGCGTGTCTTCAGACAAACTCAAATGCCCTACGCCGCCGGGGCCTAGAACCTGTACAGGGAGAGGCCGATCATTCGCAACCCAGTCCTCTAATTCATCAGACCAAGAACTGCCACTGGTGCCATCGCCGAGTTGACCATAACGATTAACCCCCCAAGCCCAGACAGTGCCGTCATTTCGAAGCACTACATTATGCAATCTGCCTGCAGCAATGTTTGTAATGTTGGAAAGGCTTTGTATTTGTCTGGGTTCGGAGGAGTAACCGCCGAGCTGTTCATAAAAATTCAAGCCCCAAGCCCAGACCGTGCCATCATTTCGGAGCGCTACGGTATGCTGTACTCCCGCTGAAATGTCTATTACATTAGAAATGTTTTGTACCTGTACGGGTGTGCAATGAGACTGAAACGATTCTATACTGTTGCCGAGTTGACCTTGATGATTTGCACCCCAAGCCCAGACTGTACCATCACTTCGGAGTGCTACAGTATGAGACCCTCCCGCTGCAATCAGCGGTTCGGTAGTAAATTCCGCTGCAGTTGCTGCCGGGAGCACCGCTCCCAAGAAAAGTAGAATGGCCAATAAGGTAGATAAGTATCGTCTCATTTCGTGCTCTCCTTTCAAATTTCCCGTACGCTCTTCTGTAAAAATTTACACAACCTCGACAACATTCATGCCCTCGCCCTTCGCCAGCGCAACCAAGTCTTGCATAAACACATCATCTGGCGTTTTCATCTCGGCCCATGCGCCTTTCACGCCGTGGGGGCGAAAGCGGATCAGCTTGTATCGCACATGGGGGTACTGTGCAAGCCGCCGGGCCACATCGGTTACGGTACGGCGGTTGGATAATCGTTCCGGCACGATGACGGTGCGGACTTCAAACAATTTTCCGGTGGTAGCCAGTAGATCCAAGTTCTGGAGTACATTGTCCACCGGTGTGCCGGTCAACGCCAAATGTTCTGCCGGGTCAGTGGTCTTCACGTCTAAGGAGGCGGCATCCATGGCGGCTAATAGTGCAGGCATATCGGAAAATAATCGCTGGCCGTTGGTATCGACAAGGGTATGTTTCCCCGCTTGTTTCACCAAGGCAAACAATTCACACAAGAAAGCGTCATATATGGTACACTCTCCACCGGAAGCGGTGAGGCCCGTGACAAAAGGCAGAGCATCCGCCAACTCGTCCATCAAAGCCCTCGCTGTCATATACCGCACCTTTGGGGTGGAACAATACCGACAAGCGGTCAAACAGGCATCGCAATCCATACAAACAGACCTGTCCCATACGACCTTGCCAGCTTGCAGGCGGAGCGCACCGGTGGGACAACCGGGTACACAGTCGCCGCAGTGGATGCAAAGCCGGATAGTCTCCGGGTTATGACAATAATTGCAAGTGAAGCCGCACCCCTGAAAGAACACGGCGGCCCGATTGCCGGGGCCGTCCACGCTACTAAAAGGGATAATCCGATTCACAGGTGCCGTGAGCGGCGTGTGTTTAACTGCCATCTTGCTCGGTACGCACTTTGCGTTCTAAGATACCCAAGCTGTCTGCCGCACCCTCGCCAAGAGGGGTGCTGGAAGCCAAGACGGCTTGTCCGGCCCTCCATGCTTCAAAGTCAGAGCGCTTGACCAAGTATCCGGTCACACGAATCACGTCCGTGTCGGCGGAATAGAAGGAAAAATAGCGGGTATCCATGGTGAACGCGCCTTTGATAATGTCTAATACCGCTTGCGGATTCTGCTTGGCTGTTTCATCAAAGGGGAACAAATCTCCTGTGCCGCTGGGGAACCATTTTTGCGTACGTGCAGTAAAACGCAAATGTTGCGGCAAGTCAGGCTCTTCCCCGATGGGGATGCGTGTACCTGGGGACAACTCTACATCGCTGGAGATGCCCACTTGTGCGTGCAGGTAAAACTTACAATAATTTGACTCAAACCCATCCACCTGTGTGTGCATGGCCCCCAAGATTTGTTCGGCGAACAAGGCCGCCGCTTCGCCGTGACCATAGCGGTATTCCGGTTTCTCCGGGTTCAGCAAGAGATTGACACACTCAGCAAGGCCGAGCATACCAAACATGCCCACAAAATTTTCCGGAGAGAGCAGCCCTTCTTGTACAAGAAACGAGTGTTCGTAGAACCCGCACTCGTCCACAATAAACGCACAGCGTTTTTCCATCTGCTCGCACTGGGCGGCGATTGCGTTTGGCAGAAGTTCGTCCAAAAACTGCTGCGGACTACTGGCTTCCATCGCCAACGCTTTGAGGTTTAAACGCCCCAGTGTAAGTCCGCCGCCAACAGGCAGGGCGTTATAGCAACTAACGATGCCATAGTTTTGGCCCCAATCAGCGGCATACATCCGATGGTTTGCGAAACTGGGCTTGGAGACAGTGAGTCCCGTTTGAATGGCAAGCAACGCAAACTCGTCCGGGGTCTCGTCGGTATAAAGCAAGGACAGATTCGGCACAGGGCGTTGCATTTCGGCTGACAGTTCCAAGATAATACGACCGGCCTTTGTGTCATGGGGGCCGATGTTACAGTGGCAAAACGAATCACTGACGGTACGGTCTATGTGTGTCAGCAACGTGCGAATCGCCCGGCGGGCTTCGACCTCGTCTGTGATAAAGGGTTCGAGCAAGCGGTCTAGGTGGCCGATAAACACCGTCTCTCCGGTGACTGAAGGGGTGTGATGGTATAAGATGAGCAGATTGTCCACCGCCTCCCGGATATCACGGGCGGGGGCCAGCATTAAAAATTCACTGCCTTGTTTGAGGAACCGCTCAAAATCGGGCAAAATATAGCGCGGACGGTAGGGGGCGTGCCCTTCACCCATGTCAAATATAATCCCCTTTGCCGCAAACGCCTCCGCCTCATCACTCAGCCCAATCACCGGCGGCACGTTTTCCGCCGCCTTTGCCAAGGCAAGCATACGCTGGTGATAGGTGAGGCCGGGGTCTTTGATAATAGCTAAAATATCCGTTGCAGTCATGATACGCCTCCTTACTTACCGATGCTGTTTGAATAAATTGTACCATTTGCCAATGTGTGTGTCAAACATGCAGAAATGCAATCTTACTCCGTTCCTTCACCCAGACCCTACTCTCTTGACCTTATGTTATCCATGCAAGAACGCATTTCAATAGCACATTCCACCGGCAGCCTCCGCCAAGCCAAAATCGGCGACAGCCGAACCATAACAAAAAAGGGGCCCCGCCCACGGCGAAGCCCCAACAACCCCTAAAACTCAGCAGTCCCCACTGTCCGTGCAAAGGGTAGCACATCTCGAATATTACTCACCCCGGTCAAATACATCACCAACCGCTCAAACCCAAGCCCAAACCCAGCGTGTTTCACACCACCGAACCGGCGAAGGTCAAGATACCACCAATAATCCTCTGGATTTAGTCCCATCTCAATGATGCGCTGCTCCAGTTTGTCCAACCGCTCTTCCCGCTGGCTACCGCCGATGATCTCGCCCACTTCCGGCACCAACAAATCCATAGCGGCCACGGTCTTACCGTCGTCATTCAAGCGCATGTAAAACGCCTTGATGTCCTTGGGGTAATCCGTCACGAACACAGGTCGGCCAATGTGCTCTTCTGTCAAATACCGCTCGTGTTCCGTCTGTAAATCCAAGCCCCACTCCACGGGAAAGGTGAACCGATCCCCGGCTTGCTTGAGCACCTCAATGGCCTCGGTGTAAGTCATCCGGGCGAAGTCGGAACTGACGATATGGTTGAGACGCTCTAAAAGTCCCTTTTGCACAAATTGGTCAAAAAACGCCATCTCTTCTGGGCAACGCTCAAGAACCGCTTGAATCACATATTTCATCAGCTCTTCCGCCAGTTGCATGTCCTCGTTCAGCCCGGCGAAGGCGATTTCCGGCTCAATCATCCAAAACTCCGCCGCATGACGGACGGTGTTAGAGTTCTCCGCCCGGAAGGTGGGGCCGAAGGTGTACACATCGCCGAAGGCCAAGGCGTACCCTTCCACGTTTAACTGGCCGGACACGGTGAGATTGGTCTCTTTCCCGAAGAAATCTTGGCTGTAATCCACGTTCCCCTTGTCATCTAGGGGCGGATTTTTGGGGTCCATGGTGGTGATGCGGAACATCTCGCCGGCCCCCTCACAGTCCGAGCCTGTGATGATGGGGGTGTGGACGTAGACGAACTGCTTCTCTTGGAAAAACTGGTGAACCATTTGCGCCGCCACGCTCCGCACCCGGAACACCGCACGGAACAGATTGGTGCGGGGACGCAGATGGGCCACCGTACGTAAAAACTCCACACTGTGCCGCTTTTTTTGTAGCGGATAATCCGGGGCGGAGGTGCCCTCTACGGTGATTTTCGTAGCTTGCAGCTCAAAGGGCTGGTCTCGCTCCGGGGTGAGGAGCACGTTCCCTGTAATACAAAGCGCAGCCCCTACATTTTGGCCCACAACCTCGTCGTAATTAGACAGCTTGTCCTTATCAAATACCACCTGTAGGTCAGAAAATGCACTGCCGTCATTGAGTTGCAAAAATCCAATCTGGCTCATATCCCGCACAGACCGCATCCAACCGCAGACAGTAACCGCTTGTCCGTCGTATTGGGCATAATCAGAAAATAAAGTGTGTAACCGCAGCCGCTCCATAAGGCGACCCTCCTTTTAGAGGTTAGAATAGTGGGAATAGTATACCGCAAGATGTGGGAAAGTGCAAGGCTGGCTGGGGGAAATGCTTATAATGAATAATGCCCTATTACGGGCTTTCCATCTTTATCAAGTAAAGGTGTTATTCCTCCGCCCGCACCAATACAGGCAACCACATAATGCACACCTGTTTGTGTATCTCGAAAAACATGTAATCCTATATTTGTCTCACGGCCTTCTTTATGTATGTGTTCAAATCGCTTCTCGTTCTTTTTTCCAAACAACGCTTACACCCCCTAATATAACTTCGGCTCACTACCCGCTGCGAAAACAAAACAATTCTACCATACCCAAAGCCCCAACAGCATTATTTATGGTACTCAAACTCCAACTCCGCCATACAGACTGTGTCGCCCTCGGCGATGCCCAGTTCCTCTAAGCGGGCGTAGACACCGGCTTGCTCTAGGTTTTTCTCAAAGTACATCCGAGACTCATAATCAGACAGATTGACCCGTGCCAGTAGCTGATCCAGCCATGGGCCTTCCACCAGCCAAGCGTCGCCGTCCACATTGCGGATGGTGAGGTCGTTGGGGGAGGCGGGTTTTTCTTCCACAGGGACAAACTCCGGCTCGTAGATGCTAATGGGCGGCAGACCCTGTAGTTTCTCCGCAATCAGGCTAATCAAATCCCCGATCCCCTGATGGGTGGCCGCAGAGAGAGAGAGGAAGGGGAGGCCCCGTGCCTCCATCTCCGCTCGGAAGGTGTCTAGCTGGGCACTGTCTTGCACAATGTCCAACTTGTTTGCCACCACGATTTGCGGGCGGGAGGCAAGCTCTGGGCTGTAAGCGGCAAGTTCTGCGTTAATGGCCTCAAAATCCTCTAAGGGGTTACGGCCCTCACTGCCGGACACGTCTACCACATGGACAATCAGGCGGCAACGGTCTACATGGCGCAGGAAATCATGCCCTAATCCCGCACCCTCGGCGGCCCCTTCGATGAGGCCGGGGATATCGGCGAGGACGAAAGACACCTCGTCTCTGGCGAACACCACGCCCAGATTGGGGAACAGGGTGGTGAAGTGATAGTTCGCAATTTTTGGTCTAGCCCGGCTCATGACGGACAGCATGGTGGATTTCCCCACGTTGGGAAAGCCCACCAAGCCCACATCGGCTAAGAGCTTTAACTCTAACACAACTGACCGCTCTTCGCCGGGGTTGCCGGTTTTGGCGAAGCGGGGCGCTTGCCGGGTGGGGGTGGCAAAGTGCTGGTTGCCCCAGCCGCCCCGACCACCCTTGGCGACAACAAAGGATTCGCCAGAACTCATGTCTTTCATTACCGCTCCGGTGGCCTCGTCCCGGATAAGGGTGCCCCGTGGGACACGGATAATCAGGTCGGCACCGTCTTTCCCGCTACACCGTCTGCCGCCGCCGTCGGCACCGGGTTGGGCGGCGTATTTTCGTTTATAGCGGAAGTCCATCAGGGTAGACATGTGTTCGTCCACCTGTAAGATGACGTTGCCGCCTTTGCCCCCGTCACCGCCGGAGGGGCCGCCGTTGGGGACGTATTTCTCCCGATGGAACGCAATGGCACCGTGACCACCGTTCCCGGCTTTGACTTTTATAGTCGCTTTATCAACAAACATAATTTAGTACCTCAGAAATAGTTTTTGTTATGATTCCCCGCCGTAGGCGGGGAATCATAACAAGGTAATATTCTTTTTTGCTGTGCCTGTGTGATAGAAATGGGGCCGGCGCAAACACGCCAGCCCCATACATGATTTTGCAATTACTGTGCGACTGCTTCCTCGTAGATGGAAACCCGCTTGCGGTCTTTGCCCCAACGCTCGAACCGGACACGACCGGTTTTGAGCGCAAACAGGGTGTCATCCTTACCACGGCCCACGTTGAGACCCGGATGGATTTTCGTACCCCGTTGACGGACTAGAATGTTGCCGGCTAACACCATTTGACCATCGGCCCGTTTTGGGCCCAGTCGTTTGGACTCTGAATCCCGGCCGTTTTTGGTACTACCTACACCTTTTTTATGTGCCATGTTGTTTATCCTCCCTAGACTGTGATTTTGCTGATCTTCACTTGCGTATAGGGCTGACGATGGCCCTGCTTTCTGCGATAGTTCTTTTTCGGCTTCATTTTGTAGACGATAATCTTCTTTTGCTTACCGTGTTTGACAACCTCTGCGACTACCGTGGCGCCCTTGATTGTGGGTGTGCCGAAGTTCATGTTGTCTCCGTCAATGACGGCCAGAACTTTGTCGAAGGTGACATTAGAGGCGGCTTCTGCGTCTAGCTTTTCGATGAAGAGGATGTCCCCTTCGGCCACACGGTACTGCTTACCGCCGGTTTCAATGACTGCGTGCATGTGTTACACCTGCTTTACTAATCTCGCTCTCCCGGGCGGGGGCGCATGGCCCCGCTTACTATGTGTATAGCCCATTCAAAGCGGCCCTGATAGGATACCATATAATGTTGTTGTTGTCAATGGGTTTTTGGAGGGTTTCTGGCATGTTTCTGCGCCCCTCGCCCCTTCAGGGTAAACGGAATAGCGGATGGTCTTGTCAATGATTACTTAAAATACCCAACGCCGCTTTCAAAAATAGGCTGGTGCAGGTTGCCGGGGATATTTTTCCCCACATAAGGCCCCCGGCGCTCTGTGTGGCCCATTTTACCCAGCACACGACCATCGGGAGAGAGAAGCCCCTCTACCGCAAGCATAGAACCGTTGGGATTATAGTCAATGTCCATGGTGGGCTGACCCATGTCGTTACAGTACTGGGTGGCAATCTGCCCGGAATCGGCCAGTCGCGCTAAGACTTCCGGCGGGGCAACGAACCGCCCTTCACCGTGGGAAATCGGGATGGTGTGGAGGTCTCCCACCTGCATCTGATTCATCCAAGGTGAGTTCACCGAGGCCACCCGTGTGGTGACATACCCGGCTTGGTGGCGGCCAATGAGGTTAAAGGTCAGGGTGGGGTCATGTTCCGTGGCGGGCCGAATTTCGCCGTAGGGGACGAGGCCCAGTTTGATTAAAGCTTGGAATCCGTTACAGATACCGAGAATCAACCCGTCCCGATTTTGCAGTAGCCTATGGACGGCCTCTGTCAGCGCAGGGTTGCGGAAGAAGGCGGTGATGAATTTGGCACTGCCCTCCGGCTCGTCCCCGCCGGAGAAACCGCCGGGGAGGATGAGCATTTGACTCTCGTTGATGGCCGCCGCCACTTCTTCCATAGAGTGGGCCAACAGGTCGCCGGTGAGGTTTTTTACCACCACGATTTTTGCCTGTCCTCCGGCGAGGCGTACAGCACGGGCCGTGTCCTCTTCGCAGTTGGTGCCGGGGAAGGCGGGGATGACGGCCTGCGGCAGGGCTTTCTTAATAGCCGGGGCAAGGGTACTGCGGGTGGAGTTGGAGATTGGGGCCACAGGTTCCGTGGTACCCGCCCGGCGGGGGAAGATATCCTCTAACACGCCTTCCCAAAGGGTCACTAATTCCGCCAAAGAAACAGTCTCGCCGCAGAGGGTGAGGGTGGGATTCTCTGTGGTCTTGCCGATGAGTATTCCGGTTCCCAATGCACTGGCGGTCTCCACCACAATGCCGCCGGGGGCAGAGGAGAAGAGGGTGTCTATTGTGAGAGACGGCTCTGCTACAAAGCCGATATCATTGCCCACAGCCAGTTTGAAGAGGGCTTCTGCCATGCCGCCTGTGGTGATGGCTCTGGCACTTTGGACTTTGCCTTGCGCCATCAGATTGTGGATGGCCTGCCATGTGGTTTTTTGCTCTGTGTAATCTGTACCGGGCGGGAAGTAATAGACATGGTTGTCTGTTCCCTTAAACTCCGGCGATACCACCAAAGGTGCCTCACAGGGGGCCACAGCGAAGGAGATGAGGGTAGGGGGTACATCTAAATCCATGAAACTGCCGGACATGCTATCTTTCCCGCCGATGGCGGCGAGGTCTAAGCCCAACTGGGCTTCCAGTGCGCCTAACAAGGCCGCAAAAGGAAGGCCCCAACGTGCAGGGTCACGGCCCAAGCGGGGGAAATATTCTTGCAAGGTGAGATAAACTTCTGCCGGGTCACAGCCGGATGCCACCAGCTTGGCGGCAGATTCCACCACCGCATCTCTGGCCCCGGCGAAGGGGTTTTGCTCTAGGGTGTAGGGATCACAACCGAAGGCCATGACCGAGGCGGTGGAGGTTTCTTTGCCCCAAGTGGGGAGCAGGGCCGCCATGGCTTGGGCCGGGCTCCGTCTCGTTTTCCCGCCAAAGGGTGCGAGGACAGTGCCGGCCCCGACAGAGCTGTCAAACCGCTCGCCCAAGCCCCGTTGAGAGCAGAATTGTAGGTTTTGTACCAAGTCACAAAGCCGTTCTGTCACAGTGCCTGTCGCCTGTGCCTTGGCTTGGGGCAGATATTCTGGCACTGCTACGGTCATATGCTTTTCCGAACCGTTAGAGGAGAGGAATTTACGGGACAAATCCACGATCACCCGACCGTCCAGCCGCATGACCATCCGAGGGGATTCGGTGACGGTGGCGACCTCGTAAGCTTCCAGATTCTCCGTTTCGGCGGCGGCGATGAAGGTGTCTACATCATGAGCACGGACAACCACTGCCATCCGCTCTTGACTCTCAGAGATGGCAATCTCGGTGCCGTCTAAGCCCTCGTATTTTTTGCGGACCTGGCCTAAATCAATATCTAGTCCGTCGGCAAGCTCGCCAATGGCGACAGACACGCCGCCTGCGCCGAAGTCGTTACAGCGGCGAATCAACCGGGCCACTTCCGGTTTGCGGAACAGCCGCTGAATCTTCCGCTCTTCCGGGGCGTTGCCCTTTTGTACCTCGGCGGCGCATTCGGAGAGGCTGGAGGTATCGTGACTTTTTGACGAGCCGGTGGCCCCGCCGCATCCGTCCCGCCCGGTGCGGCCGCCGACCAAGATAACCCGGTCACCGGGTTCCGGCCGCTCCCGCACCACATTCTCTGCGGGGACGGCCCCCACCACGGCCCCGACCTCCATCCGCTTGGCCACATAGCCGGGGTGGTAGAGTTCATGCACCAAACCTGTGGCAAGGCCAATCTGATTGCCGTAAGAACTATACCCCGCCGCCGCCGTGGTGGTCAGCTTCCGTTGGGGCAGTTTGCCGGGGATAGTCTGGTCTAGGGGTACCCGTGGGTCGCCTGCCCCGGTCACCCGCATGGCTTGGTGGACGTAGGCCCGACCGGATAAGGGGTCTCGGATGCAGCCGCCGATACAGGTGGCGGCCCCGCCGAAGGGTTCAATCTCTGTGGGGTGGTTGTGGGTCTCGTTTTTAAAGAGCAAGAGCCAATCTTCGGTCTGGCCCTCTACTTGCGCCTTAACTTTGATGCTACAGGCGTTGATTTCTTCCGATTCGTCTAAATTTGAGAGCAGGCCCCGCTTTTTCAGGGTTTTTGCGCCAATAGTAGCCATGTCCATCAGGGTTTGCGGGCGGGTGTTGGCACGGTTGCCATACACCTCTTCCCGGGCCGCCAAATATTGGTTGTATGCGGCTTGAACAGAGGGGTCTGCAATGTTCGCCTCATCAATATGCGTCCCGAAGGTGGTGTGGCGGCAGTGGTCGGACCAATAGGTGTCAATGACCCGTAGCTCCGTCACCGTGGGGTCACGGCCCTCTTCTGCGGCGAAGTACTGTTGCAGGAATTTCAAATCGTCAATATCCATGGCGAGGCCGTAGTATTCTTGCAGACGCATCAGCCCTTCTTCCGTGGCACCAATCAAACCATCCACCGACCCCACAGGGGCCGGGGCCGGGAAGCTTTGGGCGAGGGTTTGCGGTAAGTCCATAGACGCCCGCCGCCGCTCTACGGGGTTGATGAGATAGTCTGTTATCTGTGCAAAATCAGCATCACAAAGTGTCCCCAGTAACACATAAATCGTGGCATAGGCCACCCGAGGCCGCTGTCCGCCAGCAAGAATCTGAATACATTGGGCGGCAGAGTCCGCCCGCTGATCATACTGTCCCGGCAGGGCTTCTACTGCCAGCAGACGATGTGAGCCGTCTATGTGGGGCAGGGAAGGGGTACAGATGTCCACTTGCGGTTCTGCAAACACAGCGGACTGGGCTGTGACCCAAGTGGCATCGGTAAGCCCTTCGGTGTCATAGCGGTGCAATAGGCGCAGGCCGGTGAGGGTTTGGATGCCCAAGTCCTCTTGTAATTGGCGTAACAGGCCGGTGGCCTCTACTTGAAATCCTGGGCGTTTTTCTGTGAAACAACGGAATACCATGGTGATTGCTCCTTTTTAATAGAGAACTGGTCTATGAATCATATCATAAATGAAGTCAAATGTCGAGCAATCAGTGTTCTGCGGAACTCACTCGAAAAGTGCTTGACAGGGTAGCGCTTGTATGGTACAATCCTATTTGCAAAGTGCTTGAAAATCCGTTTTTCAACCTTGATGGGATGGTTTTTTAGAAATCTGTTTTCCTTGAAAACACTAGGATTTATAAAAAACTCACTTCGCAACAATATGCCTTCGTAGCTCAGTCGGTAGAGCAGCGGACTGAAAATCCGCGTGTCGTTGGTTCGATTCCGACCGAAGGCACCAAAGTGCCGCCTAACGGCGGCACTTCAAGCACATTGCTCTTGCTCTTGACCGTTTCGCCCTTGACCTTACCCGATTCGGGTGGGTCTTTGCCCGAATCGGAAAAGGAGTGACGGTTAGGCGTAGTGGAGTTTTCGGCCCAAGGGCGAAGCCCGATGGCGGAAATGTAACGTAGCCTAGCCGGTAGCGATGCGCGGGAGTGACTCAGTGGTAGAGTGTCACCTTGCCAAGGTGAAGGTCGCGAGTTCGAATCTCGTCTCCCGCTCCATCCCCGCAAGGCGCAAGCCTTGCGGGGTATCTGTCAAACGGCAAACGGCGACATAGCCAAGTGGTAAGGCCGGGGTCTGCAAAACCCCTATTCCCCGGTTCAAATCCGGGTGTCGCCTCCAGTAGCAATGTTCTTACCGTATTTGAGATTTTTTCAGTACGGTAAGGGCATTTTTTTATGCGGCGTATTGGTAAGGATAATACTTAACCAGTACGCCCTTTCTCGTATGTATTATTATCTCTGGTATAGGGTATATGTCTGGGATTTCGATTGCACCAATAACATGGTAGTGGATTCTAAGCCGTTGCACATGAAAGCCGTCAATCTTTTGTGTTTGAAATACCTCAACACGTTCAATCAACTCATTTAGCATACGCTCATTGAGTTTTTTAGCTCTCGTATACTTGCGAACGACTGACAAGAACACATCGGCGGTCATTGCCTTTGTTTCATGCGTGGAAAGCTCTGACGAAACAGTCTGTACTCTCTCCGCAATCTCTGCCTGTTCTTTCGTATACTGTGCGGACATTGTAGCAAAACGAGTATCGTCGATTTTACCGCTTACATTGTCCTCGTACATACGATTAAACAGTTTATCCAGTTCCCGATTACGAGCGTTCAAAGCATATAATTCCTTTTGCTTTCTCTGCCGTTCTTCGGTGTGAGCCTGTTCAGCTTGACCCATGATAAGCTCTGCAAAAGCCTTTTCGTTCTTCTTTGCAAACTTTGTTAGTCTGCCAAGCTCCTGTAAAATTACTTGTTCCAGAAACTCCACTCTGATGTAATGCCTGTCCTCACACGTTCCACGGTTGCTTGTATGGTTTGAGCAAGCGAAAAACCGAATGTCGGGGTTTACCGAGTTGATATTGAACCAGAGATTTTTACCACAATCAGGACAGATTAACAAACCCGAAAACATATTTTTTTCGCCCTCTTTATTTGTGCGTTTTCGTGTTTTCCGTTTGCGTTTCTCGTCAATCTGTTCCCATACTTCACGCTCAATAATTGGCTCGTGGACATCCTTATGAATAGACTTGTTTGGATTGTCAAAGCGTTTCTTGAGCTTGAATGATTTAGCATAGGTCTTGTGATTGATAATGTCACCGCAATACTCTTGCTTGGCTAGAATTTCTCTGACTGTAGCCTTTCCCCAACTGTGCGGCTCTCTGTCTGACCTCGGCCCTCCACGATTGTGCCCTTTTTCTTTCCAATAGAACACAGGTGTCAAAATTCGTTCTTTGTAGAAAATGGCGGCAATCTGGTCAATGCCTTTGCCGTCTAGTGTCATTTGAAAGATACGGCGAACGACTGCGGCGGCTTCTGGGTCAATAATCCACCCTTTACTATTTGGGTCTTTCATGTACCCATAAGGTGGTAAGCCGATTGGTTCTTTTGCATTGTTCTTGACTACATTTGTTAGCTTGCGTTTCTTTGAAATATCTCTGGCGTATGATTCATTCATCAGAGTGCGGAAGCCTAAAAATTCATCTTCGCCCTCGTCTGAATCCGTGCCATCAGAAACGGAGATAAAGCGTACATCATGTAGCGGGAAGAACTGTTCTACAAGGTCATTAGCCTGTGACTTGTC
>Ga0136643_10001893_pt1 | contig 26388 bp, 18 predicted proteins | sample TergutLab28metaG_FD_96883 | JGI IMG/M metagenome (GOLD analysis project Ga0136643, IMG submission 96883) | Labiotermes labralis P1 segment gut microbial communities from Petit-Saut dam, French Guiana - Lab288 P1 (version 3) (version 3) | ecosystem: Host-associated > Arthropoda: Insects >... | reverse complement strand
ACGGTCATAACTCCGTAACCGTCCAAAATCGGACACATGTTTATATGAACTTTTTTGATCACAAAGACCTAGGAAATCACCTCCTGCAGTTATGCCCTAAAGTCGTGAAACACCCTGTAGAACTGTGACAAACAACAGATCATGTTTTTATTGTCATTTTTATTGTCTTTTGTTATTTTGTAGTTAAAGACGATTTCAGCAATTCTGAGTATTTGTCATCGTATTGTAGGACGACAGTGAATAGTGGATTGGAAATGATGTGTTAGCAAATGGTCTTTATGTTGCTTAAAGCCAGTCTATGTATTTGCCTGGAAGGACTTTGACAAAGTACAAGAAAATTCAGTCAGGATAATCAGTGTTGTAGCGGTGCCATTTGAATTTGTTGCTCACATCTGCGGTTGTTTTGAATGTGACTCCGTGCAATCTGCCACACTACGTTACATGTTATATCATGATGTTTATTTTGGTCGTGATTTATTTTGACAGCGGTTCTTGTATTTAAGCTGCTAGGGCTTTATATTTTGTCGTCTTTTAGCAATTAATTTTGTTAGTAGCCAGAAAGGAACCAAACGGTCACACCAATGCATAGGAGCAACGGGACAGAAATAACTTTACTTCGTTCGTAGTTTCTATCTCGTTTTCGCCGCGCCTGTCTAGCCGCACAGCATATTCTGTCAACTTGCCTTTCCACAATTCTTCGAGCTCACACAGAGAAAATTCAGGGTAATCGTGATTTCAACGTGCATCCTCCAACTATAATGTCTAAAGGTTTTCTATTTTTTTTTTGCCAGACGTGGAAAATATCAGAATCTCCTTTAAAATATCGAAAGGATTTTGTAACAAAAAATCGAGTGATTTTAGACTTCCGCCTCGATATAAATGAAATCTGCATGATTTTGGGATTTTACGCAGCGTAGAATGATATTTTTCTACCGACATTTCGGGGCAACCCACCGTTCCCATCTTCAAGGCTCAAGAATTCCTTGAAGATTGGATTGGTAGATTGTCCCGAAACGTCGGTACGAAACTACCATTCTACGCTGCGTAAAATCTGAAAACATCGCTGATCCTAAGATAAGAGTCCTCTGTTAAATTGCGCATTATATCGATTAGTAAGCATATTTATAGTAATTTCATCCTCATGGCCAATCTGTCTTCTTGGGCTGCTTAACCATAAAAAAGGCATTACGATCCTTCGAAACGTCCGGAAATGTTTATCCACCGACAGTTTCTAACAACCCAGGCTATTGAACTTCAACACCACCGCTGTGAGAGTTCCAAATCCATCCAATTTCAGCGTATTAAAAATTTTGTTTTTATTTTTACACCGTGCATGTGCATGTGCTCTTCTACGGATGTGCATTCTGTGCTTCGTTGCGTGATATCACGCAATGAAGCACAGAATGCACATCCGTAGCAGGGCACTCTTCGCAACATAACATTACACAACACGGCATGCTGCCACAACACCCCAATTGTACAACGAAATTAATAAATGTGACTATTTCTAGTGTGACTTTAGCAAGGAATATACAGCTCCCTGATGATTGTCTTAGGACCGAAACATGTCGGAGCATTTTTAATGTTTTATTGTGTAAATTTTATAAATTTTATATATGTGCAGTGGTTGGTGTAATAATTGAGTAAAAATTACATTGATAACTTTTTCGTGGATAATATTCCGCGCATTATTAACGAAACATTAATCTATGTTATCGAACTACCTCGAAAACACTGACGGCGCTGCTGGCAGACAAGAGTCTTCCAATTAACGTTTCCGTTGAGTTTGTTCTTTACCATAACCTTGCTTTGCTTTAAACTGTCGTCAGCAAAATTTGATTTTACTGAAGTGAGGGGAGGATATTCAGTGCATCCGTATTTTGGCATTTAAGCCGGGTTTTGGAATATTTATTCAGATATTATATCTCACGGAAATCGTGTAAACGGTTTTCACTCTGGTCTATTATTAATTTTCAGAAATCATTAGCTTCAGTACTTCTAGTTCTCTTTGAAAAATCTTAATTCCTTTTGTCTATTCCAAAATATTTGCTTATGAGTCGGTGTGGAGGAAGCATTTGGAACACTCTGAGAGGGCGAATGGATTAACAGAGGAAGAACAGGAAAGTGGTGACTGCCACATTAAAATCCAATACCTGTGGGCCTATGCAAAGAAATTATTAAAGACATTGCTGAAAATTTAAAATAATTCAAAGAAATTACGAAGCGTCTTTTTTGTACGAAAATACCGAAGGACAGAAAGTAACCGTGAGTCCCAAAACAATATGCCACTTTCCATTCATCACCACCATCATAAACATCAAGGAATGGACCCTTTGATCCATTCCGTCTCCAGAGTTACAGCTGCTCGCGCCAACGCTTCTTCTGTCTTCCAATTGTTCTCCTTCCTTGTGGTATATAGTGGTATGATTTCAAAAGAATTTGGTTTTGTGGCATTCTTTGCAAGTGTAAAAGCCAGTTCCGTCTGTTGCCTTAGTTGTCATTTGTGAATTAGTCCTGTGCTTCCTCTGGAGATTCTGAGTTGGGTAGGGTGTCTTCAGAATGGATAACCAGTCCCTCGCTGAGTAAGTTTGGTGGTAGCTAACCTCAGGGCCTCCAAACATGCCCGTTTTCTGTAGCGGTGTGCTCCCTTAGCCGAATATCTCGGTTTTGAGGCGCCGAGGACTCGCCTCCATCCGCTCCTCTCTGCTACAACTAAAGTTGCATTGCCCAGGGATCACGATCGAGGACGTGAGGAATTCGGATTTGCTGGCAGAGCTGACCGATGTCTTGTCAGGCGGTGTTTCCCAAGATTTGTGGCTATTATCTGTTGGCATCGATAAAACCCTTGGGGCCAGTACCAGGCTTTGATCCACTTTCCATTCCAAGACATTTATAATCATGATGTAAATTGTGGTGATTTGTAGCATTTAATGTATTGTGGTTCAGTTTTTGTATAGAAAAGATCCTGACACTGATGTATTTAAAATAAAGGATAGGATTTTTTGTTTAATTTTTAAAAAGCTGAAAACCCTCTGTGTAACAATTGCTTTAAAAGCCTATCAGAATATTGTAAGTAGATATATGAGCGAATAACATTATGTATACATTAGCGCCAGTTTCTGGCGAAGGCCGTAGACATGCGTATAGTCGAGCAATAGCGTTCCATTATGCAGCTTGAACTTTTATCACCGAGTGAAGAAATTTGTCATTGCAAGTTGTCCTGATCCAGTTGAGTTTAATAATATTACTTTGTCTTGGGCTGTAGAACCATGTTATGAAAAGTATAATTATCTGCCATAGGACACATCGTAACATTCAGAGAGAGACAGTAATCTTCATTGTCTTCGTTACTAGGACCTCAAACATAAGCTGTGAGTTTAAACGTTATCATTAAACCAATACGTTTCAAATAACTTTCATCCCTTTTCCGGTTGCAACTTTCAAGCGGATTGCTCCCCGAAATTTCCTGTCGTCCTCTTTCTATATATCATGTCTACAATGTTTTCTACTTTCTCCTCAGCATTGCTGTCGTGGCCACATTACATGAACAGTTCAAGTTACAAAGTTCCTCGTTAATTTTTTTTTCATTAAGCTCTTCTTTACATTGACGGTTTTTGTGGTTTTTCTCAAAATATGAGTAATCGACTAAAGTTGTTCACATCTGCGTATTGAGCGGGTGGACTATTGCATTTTATTACGAAAGATGCCTGTTATGTGCGTTTTAGTGCTTGGAGCTTCTGACTAGGAGCTATGGAACACGAAGTGACGCATTGCGAAAGACGACCGTAGAATCTGGCCATAATGACTCTCTGCAGTTTATGTTGTTAGGAGTAGTGTGGTTAGTGCGTGGAACAACCATATTTGCATCACTATATCCCGTGTGTGGGAACTGATAATCATTATATTTGCGTGGCTGATTGAATGGCTGCTAATACCTGTAATCTGATTGCGGTCCAGCATGATTCATTTACAATTACTATAATTAAGTTACTTCTTGCGCTTGACTTTTGTGATTTAATCCTACATAATATTTGACAATGATGTTCTGTACGTAAATGAGGTATATGGCCGTTAAGAACTTTTGGCCAAATATTAGTTCGGGCTTTTACATTGTGTTGCTGTGGAAATCTAAGAACGGAATTTATATATCGTGTAACAGCAAGGGACATGACAACTCTTAAAGCAAGCATGAGAGTCCTGTTGTAAATAACCAACTTGACGAACAATTATTTTTTATGTACGTTTATTCCTATTCTCTACATGTTTCGGATAGCTATGTGCCCATCATCAGGAGAATTAACTATATCAATACGACATCTGATATGTGTCACTCTGTGTAGGTCTGGTATGCAGAGCCTGTACAGGGAACGTTCCCTTACAGCAGCAGCCAAGGAGCTTTCAAGATATAAATTAGATTTAGTTGGTGTGCAGGAAGTTAGGTGGGACAAAGGGGGCACTGTAAGAGCAAGGGATTGTAATTTTTTCCATGGAAAAGGAAAAGAAAATCATTAACTGGGAACAGGAATATTTGTACACAACAGAATAGTATCAGCATTTAAGAGAGTACATTTTGTTGTGGTTAGGGTGGCATATATAGTTCTGAGAGGTGGCTGGTGTAATATCATTGTTTTGAATGTGCGTGCACCAAGTGAGGAGAAAAGTGATGGTTCAAACCCCAGTTTTTATGAGGAATTAGAGCAGGTTTTCTATCATTTTCCTAAGTACCATACGAAAATTCTTGTAGGGAATTTCAATAAAAAATTAGGGATAGAGAATATTTTCAAACCTACATTGAGAATCGGAAGCTACATCTAGATAGTAATAATATAATGTTAGAATAGTAAACTTTGCCACATCAAAAAATTAATTCTTGAGAGCAGGATGTTCCCGCACCGAAACATTCATAAATACACCTGGACCTCTTTACGGGAATACTCACAGCCAGATTGATCACATTTTGATAGACGGGAGATTGCATTCGAGTATATTCGATGTACGAAGTATCAGAGGAGCTGATTGTGGTACTGATCACAATTTTGTGTTTGAAAAATTAGGGAAATATTGGCAGTAATAAACAAGCAGCACAGAAGTTTAATGGGGAAAGATTTAATCTCAGGTAGCTCAGTGAGCTGGAGGCTAGGAAACAGTATCTGATTGAAATTACAAACAGGTTTGCATTTTTGGAGAACTTAAGTGATGGCAAGGACGTATATAGGGCTTGGGAGAATATAAAGAGAATATCAAAACCTAAGCTAATTTAAGTCTAGGTCTGCACGAATTAAAGCAGCAAAAACCATGGTTTAATGAATAATGTTCTCAAGTATTTTAGCAGACTAAAATGCATTGGGTAGAGGATCCAAGCCAAAGCAATGCAGAAAATCTAAACAATATAAGACGTGAAGCTAGCAGACATTTCAGGAACAAAAAGAAGACATATCTGAAAGCTAAAATTGAGGAACTTGAAACTAACAGTTAGATAAAAAATATTAGGGACTTGTATAGGGGCATCAATGGTTGAAGGGTTACCAGCCTAGAACTAATATAGTAAAGGATGAGAAGGGTGATTTGGTTACAGACTCCCACAGCATTTTTGCTAGGTGGAGGAACCATTTCTGTCAGCTATTGAATGTACATGGGGTTAATAATGTTAGGCAGACAGAAATACACACAACAGAACCACTGGTGCCTTTGGGCTTGAGTTGTAAATTGAAAAGATGAACAATCACAGCTCACTAGGTATTGATCAAATCTAAGCAGAATTGATTAAGGCAGGGATAGAACAATTGGCTGTGAGATCCATAAACTTATTATTTCTCTCTGGAATGAGGAGGAATTGTCTGAGGAGTGGAAGGAGTCGATCATTGTACACCTATCTATAAGAAGGGCGATAAAAGAGACTGTAATAATTATAGAGGCATATCACTTCTGCCAACTACTTACAAAATTTTATCCAACATCCTGCTATCTAGGTTAACTCCATATGCAGAGGAAATTACTGGAGATCATCAATGTGGATTTTGACGCAACAGATCAACTACTGATCATATATTCTGCATTTGTCAAATACTGGAGAAAAAATGGAAATACAAGGAAGCAGTACATTAGCTCTTTATATACTTCAAGAAAGCTTATGATTCAGTTAGGAGGGAGGTCTTTTATAGTATTCTCATTGAGTTTGGAATCTCCAAGAAACTGGTAACGCTAAAAAAAATATATGTCTGACTGAATCGTGTAGCAGAGTCCGGGTAGGCAAGAATTTGTCTGACATATTTCCTATTAGGAATGGTTTGAAACAATGAGATGCTCTATCGCCATTGCTGTTCAACTTTGTTTTAGATTACGCCATTAGGAAGCTTCAGGTAAACCAGGATGGCCTGAAATTAAGTGGTACACATCAGCTGCTGTTTTGTGCTGATGATGTTAAAATATAGGGAGGAAGAGTACATACTAAGAGGCGCATACAGAGTTTTGGTGGGGAAACCTGAGGGAAAAAGACCAGTTGGGAGATCCAGGCATAGGTGAGAGGATAGTATAAAGATGGATCTTCAGGAAGTGGGTTGTGGAGATATGGATTGGATTGATCTGGCTCAGGATAGGGACAGGTGGCGGACACTTGTGAATGCGGTAATGAACTTCCGGGTTCCATACGTTGCGGGGAATTTCTTGACTAGCTGGAAACCGGTTAGCTTCTCAAGAAGAACTTTACTCCGTGGAGGAATTTAAGTAAGTAAGGCCTGCATTTTTGTGGAGATATAGACTTTGGAATTAATCAAATGCAGCATACAAAATAAAGAGCGATTGTGCGGTTTACTAAATATCGATAGTGCACTACAAATTCTGTAACACAGAACTCAGGGTTTAGGAACTTTGGCTCGACCGTCATGAAAGTGCGATCTTTAGCAAAGAGTATAACATCCAAATGCACTTAAGTGCCAGAAACGAGGGAACATTCTCGAAACTGTGGGGGCTAGGATTTGCGGGTTAGAGCGAGACTTCTCTATGTCTCACTCTGTCCGTTGTCCATCTAATTTATAAACTAATGTAGACAAGAGGTGCAACATTTGATGGATATAGTGGAAAATATTACGAAAGAGCGCAGTGGTGAGTTGAGTCCTTGCTTTCATGGTCCGAATAGCCGTTACCTTATCTGATGCTGTACTAAGACAAAAGTAATTTAACAGTAACTCTTTGTAACTGCGTACAATATATTGTTGCAAGTGTAATGGAATGACCTTGATGGATGCTAAATATGTACGTAGTGGGTTAGACGTGCTGTATTTCAAGGCCGTGGTTCTCTACTTTCGCTTGGGAAATCGTGATGAACTTTAGAGTAGATTTGAATCAAGTACTTCTCCTTTTATCATTAAATATTTTCTTAGGACCAGCTGTTCCCTCCTCAGCGGTCTGCGCGCAGACCAGCCATATCTACATTCAAATATTCTGGGATATTATACGGTGTCGACTGATAAATTGTTTCCAGATATTTAGAAGGAACACTTTGCTTTCACCTTCAGGGTCAAGCAGCCCCAGGAGACTTAAATCTTCTGCAACAACTCAGTTGTGCCGTGGTGAGCCTCAAACCCGGACACATGGACTGGGTTCGAGATTTTGATTTCATGTTAAACCTGTTTTCCCTTCCCTCCCCTTGAAACTACTACCTGTTCCTGAGACGGATCCCTTACCGATCACTCTGGTCGTATCCTCGGAACCGTCCACTAGTAAGTAGTTGAGAAAGTCAGTCTTGCAGCCCCAACTATACTACAAAGATTCGGGCACTGTATATGTTCTGAGTTGAAGTACGTGGAGTGTACAAAGTACGTACGTGTTCAAGCATGAACAAGGGCTTGTGAACAAAGTGTTTATGTTGTATGCGTTCCAGGTTGGTTTATTAAATAAGTTGTTATTGTTATTGTGATGTGTTACTTGCACCCGTACCGAACTTCCACAAGGACCGGTGCAAAGTGAGGACCTCAAATTTCACATTATGTCTTATTGCCTCCCCAATGTGACTTGCCAAATTTTACATTTCTGTGAAAGGGAAGTAAAACAGGTTGATATTGTATTTTAATATTTTAAATTGTAGAGAAACAACAGATAGGAAATAAAGGTGAATAGTAACAAGCATTTAAAAAATATTGTTGCTTTTTAATTTGAATGTGATTGTAGTTGTGATTCGTTTCTTTGTAAAATTTGTATATCCGAATTTTGCCACATTTTCGAGAGATTCACTAGAATATATCCCCAAAGTAATTTGTTCATATTACATTAAAGTTACGAATTTCAGCACTAATATAATGTGGCAAATGTCTCAAAATTTTTTACTTAAATTCCGTTTAACTTGAAAAAATGTAGATGGAAAAATAATTACATTTTAGTCTGGTGTTACTGAATTTAAAATGGCTGCGTTTGGTACACTTCCTTAATGACATATAATGCATAACTGCTCAGACCCATGGGAACACAGTCCTTATAAAACTGATACTCTCTAGTTTCTCATTTAATCGCTTATAATTTGTCGTACCTGATCTTACTCCACGTTCGCAATATACATTATTTTAAACGTGTTTACTTCCTCAAAACCTGTTTCTCCAATTCTAACAATATTTAACGCTATCTTCCCTTCAGACTTTCTGACATTTTGTATGAGTTTCTTATCTCGCCTTTCGTTTTAAATGTCTCGCCCGTCTCATGTTTGGTTGGCCGTCTTCGTCATAGTTATGGCGAATAAAATTGAGTCTAATCATGATATCATTTTCTCCACCTTTCTCACACTTCTTCTCTTTCCTGTCGAAACATTCCCCTCGACACGTGTATTGACACGTGCTTTATTTGGACGAATAGGAGCAGACTGATGGTTTCGAATTTTGAGAGATGGCAGTAGAAGCTATGTGAATTTTTCTTGCTAAACGCAAATAAACAGAGGTCGGAAAGGCTAGATATCACGTGATTAGCATAAAGAAGGTTATGCGTGAAATATCTTCCTTTAGATTCAGAGCAAATATTACCTCAGATCGCAATTTATTCGATGTTTGAGAAGTTTAGAGAAAGAAGTGTGTCCCTTATGTTTCCCATTGTTTACACTGAGGCACTACTAGCTTCTTGAAATGATAAATTACACGCCGCATAGGAATATGAAAATAGAACATTTAAAAGCAGGATGATAACATGACGTAACAGGAATTTGTTGTGTCTTACCAGACCTTTTCAGAGTGTTTCTTCGACGGTGTAATAAAAACTCCGCCCCGCTTAGAGGGGAGTCGGTCTCATTATTACAAAAATATCTTGAGATGAAATATGACCTTTCGCTCTCCTATTATTTATAAGGGAAATACGACGTGCTGAGTCGTTTTTTGCGCGTGTGTAACAGAAATCCATAAAACATTTTGAGGTCTATATGAAGAACATTTTTGTCCTGTGTCCATATTTCGAGAGAAACTTCAGGTTGTTGTGATTTATTGTTGCTTTTAGAATGACGTCTGTGCTTGGAGATGGGCAGTGAAATATTCGCCAAATTGATCCTGGATCGGGACGGGGCCCGGGCCGGAGGAGGGGGGTGTTCGATTACCACAAGGCACTTGCAAAGAAATGAAAGGAAACTACACAATTTTTTTAGTTATTTAAATTTTAAATTTTAAAATTTTGAAAACGAGAGTTCATTTCTAGTAATTAAATTTGTATATTCCTTTTAAAATGTTCTGAAATTAGCCTGATGATAACCTCGCGAGATCGAAACATGTAGCTATGTTGATATTCTATAAAAAGTTATTTCAATGGTCATTTGTTAATTTCTTTCTTGGAAACAGTAAAAATTGTGAACTACAGTATAATAATCTGTGCTTTAAGTAAATGTACTTGTCATTCTATTTTGTTTAAAATATTTAACTATACGGGTTAATTAAATAAGCATCACATCAAATACATTAGTTCATAGACAGTCCTACTCTACATTGATAATTACCGTATATTCTCGAATCCAATCCGCACCCTTTTTACAGTTTCAGAGGGCTAAAAAATCAATTGCGGATTAGAATCGCGTGCGGATTAGATTCGCAGTTGTGAGCTGGATTTTGGAAAAATTTTAGAGCCGCTGTACGTGCCGTAAGAACAATACAATACAATAATTTATTATTTTATTTATTATTTATAATATAATATATTATATAATATCTATAATTTATTACTCATCAAACTCGCCATTATCCCTCATAACTGAATCGTTATCCGTCACCCAGTCACTATCATCTTTATCTTCACCATCGTCCTCCCATAGAACGTCATCTTCGGATCCGTCCAAAGCATTGCTTATGCAACACTTCTTGAAATATCTGACGATAATGCTCTCCGGGATGGCTTTCCGTGCAGCCGACACCAACCGCGTGACTTCTGAAGGCGGTTGAAGAAAAGTTGCGGATTAGAACCGCGAACTAACTTTTTTTTCTTTTAAGAAATCGGCAAAAACTAGTGCGGATTAGATTCGAGAATATACGGTAGTCATTACTTAACAGCACTTGATTAGCTGCAGAATCCTCTGGAATGAAGACGAAAGTGAAGAAAGTCTTGGGGAGTTAGGAAAGAAAATAATCTCCTTTTTACCAATTAAGTTTTATTGTCCGAAAATAAACAACGCAAAATATATTAAGAATTGGAATCAAATAAGGCCAGATCTGTAGATTTAGTTTTTTTTTAAATAATAGAGGTTTCTGGGGGTTTTTTTTTCAGATGCTCATTTGTCAAGGCGATAAGTCTAGGATTAAGTATTACAATTTTCTGTCTCTGAAAATAAGTTGCTTTCTAAATATTCACTTCAGCGAGTGGGAAACTGTCAAATACGTAGAAATATGGAATTTGTATATTTTCACTGCTTGCACAGATTAATTTTATTTTTCTTATCCTTATTTGCCCATTCTTATCTACTGTAATCAGCATGTAAATTCAAAAGGTGTCCTCATAAACGTCACGGATAAAGGGGATTAGTGGAGGATTTTGCCTTCACACATTACAGTTTTTGTATGCAAGCAACACACTTAGTTTATTTCCGATACAAATTGCCGCACAAGTGAGCAAATTGATACAACGTTTTAAAATGCGTACGGAAATATTTTAGCGTTTATGTCACAGGAGTCTTCTCTACTCTAAGCACAATTTTATTCAGTATCTCTGCCATGCATAATGTGTATTAGCCTTATGAGAGAGAAATGCACATAAATGATAATGTAAGAATTAACAGAACATAAAACAGTTCCCGCTTCACAGAGAACACAGTGCATGTCCGCTATAAAATTCAATCGGTTATTGCTCTTTAGGGATATTTATTACGAGAATCATAAATACATCGTGTGGTATAATACAGAATTTCTTGAAGTTAAAACAGGCGGTGCATACATTTACTGCTGGGCTTCATGCGGTTATTTAACCCTTATCCTGCTAACGTGGAGAATATGGTGAGCTTCTAATAATGCCAGAAGATGACAGATGAGATTTAATTCGGTGTTTAAGGGGTTAAGGGGTTTTATGATGATGCATTAGGCTTTTATGTTTATGTTTATGGTTCCGTGCATCGCTGATCTATATTAATAATTGTCCAACGAGATGCAACACAAAGCAGTCTGTTTATTATTCTGCAAGTTCACTCTAAATGTTTCGGGTGCCAACCGCACCCATCATCAGGAGTACACAAAACTGTAACTACAGCTTCCGGTACTGGTCATATTGGAGGGAGAGTAGCTGCACAAAAAATATGACCAGTATCGGAGGCTGTAGTTACAGTTTTGTGTACTCCTGATGATGGGTGCTGTTGGCACCCGAAACATGTAGAGTGATTTATTTATCTCAGTATTTAACCAACTTGATGCATAAAATTTGTTTCACAATAAGTTTTATTTCATGCCTCTACATGTTTCGAGCACATGTGCTCATCATCAGGAGGTCAAAATTGTATTACACAGCCTCTGGTGTCATCACACCTATAGGTGGCCGTCTCGTGCACGAGAGGTGTGAAATAAAACTAATTGTGAAACAAATTTTGTGCATCATGTTGGTTAAATACTGAGATAAATATACTGAAATGCACGGTCAACAAGACGTCAAAAAAATATAGAGTGAACTTACAGAATAATAAATATACTGCTTTGTGTTGCATCTCTTTGGATTTGGACAGTTACTCATATTAATATACATACATTAGATTGTTTCTTGATTCACTCAATCCTTCAGTGTTCTGTGCTTAATGTCAGCTTTCATCTTACATTTGCTGAGGTCTACATGCGACCAACTCTGCTACCCACCATTTTCTGTGTTTGCTGCAAAGTTGAAATTACGTTGAATCGTTTTAGTCGATATCTTAATATGCCTGAAACGAGCATGTGATAAATGAGACATGCTTACAAAATTTTAGATGTAAAACTTGAAATCCTCTTATGTGGGTAGGCTAATATTACAGCAGATCTAGTTCAAGAAACAGGATATATATGTTCGGGCTACATTCAACTGTCCGAGGACGGATATTGTGTCTGGTCGTTGTACACACGGTATTATTTCTACGTGTTCGAATTGGGCGCAAAATTAGGCGACGAAGAGACCAACTGTTAGCGTCTCAGGAAGGGAGCTATTTGATGCTCATGTCCCCACTTAATGGTTTCATTTATTATTATATCCGTCCAAATAATTTTACATTTATTTCCACTTTTTTTTCTCCGTTCTATTCACAACATTTACCTTCTTTATTCAAAGACCTTTACATATTTACTTTTCTTTCTTTAATGGAACATATTGAGATTAAATATAAACAATTTTTACAATTTTCATATTAATTGGTCGTGGTGCTGGTGGCGGTGGTAGTAATAGTTTTTATCCCTGGATCCCTTCCAGATCCACTCATAGCAGTCTGTCTCCCTAAAACGAGGCGATTCACCTCGAATCGACGGTAACTGTCTATTCTTGGTGTGAAGGTAGTCTAAAAAATGTTTTTTCTTGATTTCTTGACTGTTCCAGTATGAAGATTCGTTTTTACCTCTGATTTTCATTGATTCATTGTGTCATTGAAGTAGATCATGTAACAGTATCTCGAAGGGCGTTCTGCTTCCATTCTGCTCACTGCGACAATGGCCCTGTTTGCATAAGGCAGCCTGGTCTTTTATAAATAACGCTTGTAATTTCTGCTGTAATTGTTCCCGAACGTTTTCAAATTCGGAATCCTCTAGACTCTTATCACCTGTGTTTTAATTTAGTTTAATTCGTTGCTGCATATCTACCTATTGCTAGGAATTTCATTGTTATTTTACGGTCCTTTCAGTTCGTGTCATAAAATCTGTAACATAGGATACTAAAGCAGTGTGCCGTGAATTGAAAATGAGTGGTTTAACATTACGTTTTTTCTTTATAGTTTCATGTTTCACTTTATTTGATTGTATAAAGTGTTTTTATGCAGTGGAACTATTAGAACCTGAATTTATTGATAATGGAGAAAATCGATTAATGAAAAATGTAAAAGTTTTTCGCGATATTGAATCCAAGACGGAGTGACCAGCTATCTGGAGTGTGATAAGTCGGATATACAGATATTTTAATAAGTGACTTTGCCACGCTGTTTATGTTATTCTTAATTCATTCTCCCACATTGTGTCCATGATGTTTTTGGTATTGCCACCTTAAGGGATCAACTGCAGTACCCTGTTTTGCACGGTAGATATAAGGTGGATCGTACACTATATGAGATCTGATGTCATGTTCTCAGGGCGGTGATAATTCGTTACACAATCTCCTCGGGTGTGACGTTTGTAGTTGAACAGAGGGCAAGAAATTTCGGAGCAACCTGCTGCCTTCATCTGCAAATGTACGCTGAGAAAGAGGGCAAACGTTTCCTCCACATCTTTAGTACTTACTAAATTTAGACCAAAAATGCACATAATTGGTATAAGATTTGCAATAACACTATAACAACCACTGATTGCTACATGTTTCAGGCCTTATTGGTCTATCACCAGGGAGTACAATAATCGTACAAAACAGTTCCTTAATATGTTGGTCTCCTACGTGTAGAAGAACTGCTGAAGACACCAATATATCGTTTGATACAATTATTGCACTCTTTGATGATGAGTCAGTTAGGCCCGAAACATGTAGGGGTTAATGGTTTTTATGGTTTTATTATAAATCTAATACATGTGTTTGCGTTTGTTGGTTTGAATTGTAGTAATTGAGTTGAAATGCACAGAATGGATAATGTGAAATTGTTTAGTAATTCTTCGTCACGTTACACAGTCATACTCAAGCAGTCCTCCATCTTACAACGGTTTACCATATCTTGGGCAACCAAAATAAGTTTTTTAATGTTACTTGTTCTTATTATTTAAGTCTTAATTGTATGGAATAATATCTTTGAAGTATTGAATCGTTAGCAACACCGCTGTCAGAAAAAACCTCGCAACTTATATCTGGTTGACATGGTGGTAAAATTATAATGGACCAAGTCTATGGGAATAGTGAGGGGACTGTCTGTGACATTCTTATGCCATGTGTTCCGAGCACTAGGGAAATCACAAACACCGCCTTTACTTTGTATCAGCAAATGGACTTGATGTTGGAATTCTGTGAATGCGATGAAGTTGAAGTTGCTTTGATCGACCGTTTCAAAAAAGCAGAAAATGTGATTTTATGCGTGCACTTTTCCACATTTACAGTTAATCTGCTTAAATTCAGTATAAATTGAAGTTGTAAAATTAAATCCGAACCCATGCTATTCGTCTTGGCACTCTCGATTACAATCGGCAGTTGCTGAAGATAAGTTTTCAGATGCTAATGTAAATTAAAAATCTTAATTGCAGATGAAGTTGCGTTTTATGTTTATATTTTAACAGCAACTGTACTGAAAATCGTAGACCTCACAGTTTAATCAGAGCCTAGAACTATGTCTTTAATACATCGACAGACTGACATATACAATAAAATGCATGTATTAATTATCATCTTGTTCTCCTACATGTTTCGGCCATCTTCAGGGAAAACTTTTTAGTACGCTCAAAGCGTGTAAAAGAAAACATCTTTTGGAATTCTTTATTCACACATTGTGCTATTTTTCGTCTTCGTGTTATCTAAGAAGTTACAGTTACAGTTACAATCAATCAGAAGTTAACATTCCCCTATTTATCTTCTCAAATAACGACAACAGTGTTTCTCCTAAGGTTAAGTATTTCACTTACCCCACTAGATAGAAGATCGGCCTGTTATTCTCCACCTACACACAACGTGACACATGTAGCCGATATACTTTTCGTGTTCTGAGCGGGATATGATACTTGAATTCCAGTCGTTAGGGTATCGAAAACCGTGATCAAGTGGCGAAAATTCAAAGCGAGTTATAGTGTAACATATGCAACCATTTTATAGACTGTGTCACGACACTAAATATTCACGGGGTAATATTAGGCCCTGGCACAACTGTACTTGCTAGACGTATTTCCATTTATTAAGTCCCATGCTTGGTACACGATGCAATTTTTTTTTGTACTTGCAAGGCAGACGTGGAGTTTGGGTAGAACTCATAAAGTTTGGGTAGAACTCATAAAGCCTGCATTATTCCTGGAAGAAACATATAAATCTTTTAATTTTTTGTGAGGTCTTTCATAAATCGAAAGTATGGAAACATGGCATGCTATTGTACAGAGTCACTATATTTATAGTGAGGATATTAAAGGCGATACGTTTTTATTTGCTGCAGGCATTCCTATGCAGAAAAATCTGCAGGGTATGTTTCGTATTTTTGTTAGTATCCTAGTAACTATAAAGCGGTGATGCCTTGAGCTTTCTCTGAACGGAACCCATAACGGAATGTGCTTCACACTTCACAATTTAACGTTTCCGCTGTCTTGTTATTACTGACTAGGTAACTGAAAATTACGGCGTTCCGATGGACTCTAGTGGTATGACGTTCTTACCATGTTTCGTTAAAATTGGTGAAGTAGTTCGAAAGTTTCAATGGTAGGACACAAAAACAGCAAAGTGATCTGATAACCTAACTTTTTCCTTTTAAAGAAGAAAGTAAGGCTGAAAAACTAGGAAGCATGTGTTAGTCAGTGTGTGGACCTGTATCCACTGCATGATGCTGTGGTGTTTTTGTGACTCTTCGTCTGTTGGCGCCATTTTGTGCTAATGGACTACACGGAGTCTGACCGTCTCCAGCAAGGATCGGCTGGAATGCGACAGAAACGTATGAAAGAGGAAACTACATAGTGTGGGGGTGAATAGAAGAGGAGAGTATTCGATGACGAAAGGAAGCAGAAAGGAAAAGTGCGAAATATTAGGAAGAAAGAAGATAGAAATGGAAGAAATGTTGTAACGATAAGAATGGCCAACTTGTGGAAGGAGCGGAAGATTAATGCGGTTTTTGCAGAAGAGATGAAGGGTTTCGAACAGGAAAGAAATCGGAAAGAAGAGGAAAGGAATATAGTGCATATATCTAGAGGATTGAACAGCGGGATGTTGGTAACATCAGCTTCAGAGTAAGAAAGATTGACAGAAAGAAAGAAAGCACGAAATAAAAAAGGAGGACATAGAAAATCGAATTGTGTGATGAAGACGTGGTGAAAATTAATTCATTTGGTGTTCCGTTGTTAGACTTTAGCGTCACGTTTGTACGTTAGAGAAGAAGAAAGAAGAAAAATTGCAATTACTAGAGGACGCTGAGCGTCTCTTAAATTATAACAGCAGCAAAGATAGAACACATTGTCCGGAAAACATTAGACAGGCCTCAGGGGTCTGGTCGCCCAGGTGCAACATAAAAACGGATTCATCTATAGCAGCTTGCTTCTTTCTGTGAAAGGATAAAACGATTTTGCTCAATATCATTCTGTTGAATACTAACCAAAGAAGCTATGTCAATAAATGTCCAACAAGATGCAACTATCCACAGTTTATTTTTATCTGTAAACTGCTCTACGGGTTTCGGGTGGTTTCTCCACCCATCATCAGGAGCACAAATAACTGTATCTACAGCATCTGGTACTAGTCCACTGTAATAGATAGAAGTACTTAATCACCTAACATTTGTATGTGGTGTGTAAGGAATTAAATTTGGTTGGCCCTGATGTTTAAAATATGTTTGAATAACGGGTTAAAATTTGTTAGTTAAAACACAATAATTAATAATAAAACATACATAAATTCATGCGGAAAATGCAATATACATTATCTATTAAAAATGTAAATACATGCCCATTGTTGTAACAACGGTCTTGTACTTTTTTGACGGCCCTACCTTCTAGAAACTGAGTTGTGTGAGCGCATTCCTGTTGAATTTGGTCATAAATGGAAATTTTTTGGATTTAGGCGCCTCGTAGAATTCTTTGCCTAATATATAAAACAAATACTTTAATCGTTGCAGGTTTATATTGCTATGGAAATTTTATAAAAATTACACGTTCTAATGAAGTAAAGTTTATTTTATCTTACTAGAAGGTTACGGGGATTGTAAATCAAATTATCACTCAAGCTGTTTTCCATTTGTGTTCTCACCGGATATCTCGGTGATTTTTAGGAAATCACACTTGACTCTGAAGTATGAAAACTAGTATCCGTTTCCTTGTTTCCCTGTGCTGCTGATATCAATTAGGATATTACTGTGTATCGATTAATAATTTACTCGTAACACTACACCTGCTGCATTGTGCGAACCTTTTGGGAATGACGCCACGTAGCATTCTAGGTGGCTAATAAAATTTGGGGAAATATATTGCATTCAAATTCAGGATAAAACATGAATATTCACCACAAATCGTACTTTTTAAAAGAAAATGAATCCCTGCTCTGCTTTTGGACAGTTAGAATTACGATAGATCCAGTTAAAGCGCAATGAACACAAAAATTATCGTGTTAATTCCGTTTTGACTGGCTTTATCTTAATTCTAATTACATATTTTACTCATTTCCTGGCATATACTTGGGTATATTCATTGTGTGTAAAACTCTGTACAGTGAAACTAGAACGTGGTGGTGGTGGTGAAAGATTGTGACTCTAAAAGTATTATTAACTAGTGTTTTGTAATTGCAAATAGAAAGAATATGATGCTATTCTATTTCAGGGAATCTGATCTCCGCGAATAATTTTCGTTCTCAGTCATCAGCCAATCGGCATAGCACTGCTGTTAAGAGGGTTGTTCAATAAAATTCGGTGTTTCTTATCCATTCTTTAATAGCTTCTGAAAATATAGTTTAAAAAATTCGGGCCTGAAATATCGTGTTGTTACAACTGTGTTTCTCATGTAGTTTTATTGCGTTCTACTCATGAATTTTTTTCATCATTATACTACGAAATTACGCTAAATAACATGCTGTTGTACATATTTTAAAGCTTTCAAGCTCTTTTTCAGGCTTTTTGTTCTCTACAAATAAGATCTCTCCTGTAGCAACTTGGGGGACCGCGGTAGCACAGTGTTTATGGTGCTGTGCTACAAATAGGAAGGTCGCTGGTTCAATTCCAGATGGTGTCATTGGAATTTTTCATTGACATAATCCTTCCGATCGCACTATGGCCCTGGAGTCGACTCAGTCTCTAACAGAAATGAGTACCAGGAGCATTTCCTGGGGGTAAAGGTGGTCAGTGCGTAAGGCTGACAACCTTACCACCGTCCTGTGCCGTTGTCATGAAATTTGGGAACCTTAACTTCCCAGAACACTCTGGGCAACTCCAAGCCTCTAACGGGATTGCTTTACCTATACCTTTACCTGTAGCAACTGATACCTCACACAATGTCAGATTGCCTTTATTTTTCTTTGAACAGCACCTGCTTGTTTTCCCAGATTAGTAATGATATATTGCATCTAACTCTTTGCTTTTTACACTACGAATTAAGATTTATGAAAATAATATAAATTTTATATTTTTATGATTTACTTAACCAAGGACAAAAGTTACTTAAAATTTAAATATTTTGTATTGTTTATTTATATATTTTCGTATGTTACGAGAATTGTTAACCTTTATTAGGAAACATTTATTGTAAGTATCCAGTTACGAATGAGGCTGAAGAAACAATTTATATTTTGCATTACAATACTGAAATACATCATTTAGAACCTGGAAACACTGGTCCCGTCAACATAAAATATTCACCCGAACAAAATAGGCGCAGCAGCTAGAAATTACCTAGAATGTAAATCCAATTTAATGAATAGTTTTTATCTATTATCGTTTGTATTGCTCTTGAGTGACTTTTCTTGTACATTTAGAGTGCACAAACGTATTTTGCCCACATCTAAATCTACTATTACCGTTCCCTAGAGAATGTTAGTACACTGCTTCTCCGAAATCTCCACGAGTCTTCACAAAACACCGTACACTATATACACCAGCACTTCTGAACATTAAAGTACAACAAGTGCACTTCAGTGGTTACCGAGAACATTAAAAAAGAAACAGAATTTCTACCTCTAAATACTTTATGTCTACATAGCTGATTTTCTGTCACGGAGCTTCTCCGTTGTTTTCTTCTCCGTTGTTTTCTTTTAAATTCAAATTAGGATAGGGAGAATAGAGTTTTGTTGGAAGTTACGCCCTCGCGGCCGGTAGATACGTAACTCTAGCAAGTCGACACTTCGGACCATTCTACAGGAATCAAATTTCGGGAAATTTTAATTTCTTTGAGGAATTATTTTAAAGTATCAGTTGGTGCCAATGTTAAGGTATGTGTTAACTGTTTTTAAGACTCGTCTTATGTAACTTTTGTACATAATAGCCATGAGTCCACTCCGCCCGACCTGTTCCTCTACATAGAAGTCTTTCTCCTAGAGGGACAAACTTGAGAAAAATGATTTATTTTAGAAAATTTAGGCATTAAGTATACCAAAAATACTCTAAAAACTGTATTCGTCATTACAATCACGGTGGGAGTCAATTTCCTTTTTCGGAAAGAAACTACCTTTTTAGAATCAACCCTGAGAAGGTAATTAACTTTTCTGCTTGCATAGTATGGCCAAAAATTAATCTCCAGCTCTTACAGAAAGCTTAGTTGTGCAGGTGGGAAACCTGTCGCCCAGAGAAAACCTGTCGTTTATAGAGACAACACTGGGGATTGATGTAGTTTACAACTTTAAGTACATTTTGCCCACAAACGTAATTTAGAACTCTGATCTCTTGAGTATACTGTGTCCAAAAGATTATCTCAACTTGTGTAGGTAATTTTAATGACACGTAGATTTCGAAAATTAGGCATGGTATGCCACGAAACTAGCCTCGATTCGTCATATTTTGAACCCCAACGCCAAATGTGCACTATAACAAAATAAATATCTTTCACAGACGCAAATGATAAAATATTTTTTAAAATAGAAATTATGTTGGGCGTATTTTGGAAATTCGTCTGAATTTTAAAGGACACCGTTAGTTGAATAGTAGCAACGTTAGTAAGGTGGAGCGCACAACAAAGAAACTGGAAACAACGTCAACGCAACCGTAACTTCGGAACAACAATGACTGCTTCTCCACGTCATCTGCAGTCGGTGTAATGATCCAGCTTAATACATGATACTATGTTTCTTTTTTATTTTTTGTACTTAATTTGTGTTCTGACATGTAATAATTCTGACCCTGTTGTAGTAAGGCGGTGGTTGAGACGGCATAGAATAGAATAGAATAATAATCGTGTTCGAGCCCTTCGGCTCCAATGCACCTATGCCTTAAGACAGACCCTTTGTGCCCCATATTTTATATTAAGTTAAAAGGAGCTCTGTTCCTTCAACAAAGTTCCAGATGGCCCCCCATACCTAATTCCCAATTACCTCCGGGTCCAAAAGAAAAGGAACCCAGGTATAAACGGCAAAGTTACTATGTACAGTTGCCTTCTGCCGGAGTTCTACTTAATTGGAGCCCTCCGTAAAATTCTTACTGGCGTCCCCTGTTGCGGAGCTCTCCTTGAACTCTGAATGACTCTTAATCTCAATCCCGCAGGTTCAGGGGAAAACCTCCGGGTCCAGAAAAAGGAACCCAGTTATAATGTCTGGAGGTGTAATGTCAAAGGTACTATTTGTAATTGCCTTCTACCGGAGTTCCACCTGACTGCAGCTCTTCGTCGAATCTTTACTGGAGGCCCCTAATGCGGAGCTCTCCGTAAACTCTAAATTACTCTCAATCTCGCAGGATCAGGGAAAAACCTCCGAGTCCAAAAGAAGAAACCCAGGTATAAATATCAAAGTTACTATGTACCAGAGTTCCACCTAACTGGAGCCCTCCGTAGAATCCCTACTGAAGTCCCCTATCGCGGAGCTCTCCTTAGACTCTGAGTTATTCTAATCTCGATCCCATAGGATCTGGGGAAATATTTGGTCCACCAAGAAGAGCCTCTATAATTGGCAAGGCTAAGTACAACTGAGAGATCGCCTGGTATCCCAGAGGGTGCCGTTGAAGATAGACTAACCCACTGCCATTCATCCCTTAGGTACGGCACTCACACCATAAGATTGGGGATTGTTTTTCAAGGTTTACTCCTTTAGATCCGCTGTGTTCTGCGCAATAGGGTCACCTCTCGTAGGATGTGGCTCTTCACCACGCACAGACGGTCTTGGGCGGAGAGAGGCTATAATCCGCATCTACCGCCCCTGGAGAATAGCTAGAGCACCCCTCAGGCCACCAGCGTCACCCCTCGGCAACCCAGTGACCCCGATACGGCCCGGCCGACTCCCCTTGACCCCTGTTGAAACGGCATAGTTAGATGGGACTTGTCAACAACAAACATTCGGTTCCTCTGTTCTTGCATGACTTTTTTTTCTTTCGGAAGAATTTAACCAGAAACAAGGGCTGTTTAAATCATTTCATGGAATGAAAATCGAAAGCGTCTCACTGTTTTGATAACGCAAACAAATCACTAAGAGACACAGAAATCGAGACAACTATTGTGCAACGCCACTCGGAAAACATTACCTTGTTGAATTTTCTGGCAGTTGAATTTCTTAAGTCTTCCGCGAAGTGCCTTTGCCTTCGCGTCTCAAGTTTTCTCAGCTTTTGCTGCTATATTCATTTCAGTCTGGGAAAATTTATTCGAAATTTCGTTTGCGTTACAGTATCCAGTTTCTCATTGTACGCATGCTCTAACAGTTATTTTATTACTGGAACAAAATCTTAATGTCTGAAGCCTGTGAATAAGGTTTTCACGTTTAATCAATTTTGGAACGTATCAAACATTTTAGTGGATCTACTCCGATGTTAGATGTCAGGAAAATCCTGTTAGTTCCATTATAAGAGACGGACGTACATGACGAGGCTGATAGACACATTTTTTAAAATTAGTACATGTGAACGAAACACGTGTAATTTTCAGAACATACGCATTTTATAAATTTAAAAACAAAACTATTTCAGATTACGAGTAAAAGGAAAAATAATGTAGATCGGAATATTCAGTGTTTGGATTTAATCTGCACGTGGTAATTATGCGTTTCTCTTAGCGGTAGCCAGATATTTGTGTACGGAGGGTGGAGAGGGCGAGGCAGCTATTCCAGTGTCGTGTAAATTACACATGGTGATGGCCAATGGAACATATCGATTGTACGCCGTCGGTACCTATTATTGTGCTAGGGAGGCAGTTACAGCACGTTGCTCTGTGCAGTTACCAAACTGTACTTATATCACTGAGCTGCTGGAATGAAGTTATTGGTACTGTAAGGCTAAGAAGGATTTGTAAGTGAACTTATGACTCCCTTTGTAATTAAAAAAAATATATTGTGTATGGAGAACTTAACAAGAATGGTGCACTTTATACGACCCATGATCTGTGCATTAGTCGAATACCAACAATAATGATACGTACCAACAAACGCGCACAAGCACATTGCAGTTCGTATATACATATGTACAATTAACTCCTACGTGTTTCGATCAAGCATGTGACCATCTTCAGGGATGTAAAATACAGAACACATTAAAAGTACAAAAATAAATTATAAAAGTTTTAGAACCAGTTCGTAGGTGTAGAAATGTACATTCGGCCATAAATTTCTGAGTTATATTTTCACTACTACATATTCCAAATACATAACAAATTTTCGCAAATTGACAGTGTTCATATTTTTTTTTAAATGAAATCATTTTATACAAAATTTGTAGGTACGTCTGTGGTCAATCTCCACACAGAATTTCATATAGTTTTATTACACTTTGTGTAATGAAATTATATCTTTATATTTTGAAAAATTTGTTTCTGTTAACTTATTCTTCTCTAGCCACTTTATTGTAAAGAATAATTCAATGGTCTTCAATACAGAAATTTTTGCATCTAACATTACTACTGGACACCCGAAGTATTTAAGATTTTCCTTGGTCAAATAATAAAACAGTGGACCCTATAGGAAGGAAATAGACTGAGTGTGCCTGAGGGCAGGATGAAGGAGAAATATTTGGTTTCTAGATGGAATATTGAAGATGGAGAGAATTACATCAAGAGGAAATCCACCATTTGAACTTTTTAGTGTAATGGATTAGAATTATTAAATAAAGGGGGTGAAGTGTTCAGAAATTTTAATGTCATGGGGACGCTGATAATTGTGAGTTTAAGTAGAAAATTTGTAAGGAATGGCGAGACAATTTTGAGAAGTCTTGGGATGGGCAGTGATGTCAGGTTGTGAACCGAATTCGTGTGTTTCAAGACGTGAATTAAAGTATTGGATTTTTACAAAAGGCTTGCAACTTTTCGAAAGATCTAGGCGACAATTAGCTTTCGTACCCTCCGTGCATTTAGATCATTAAACCTAAAATATTAGACCAATTGATTATACAAGATTTTTCGTCAAAAAATCAGGTTATATGGCATTTAATCTAGTAACCAAAAACACCTACATTGATTGTGATGTTGTCAGGGGGATGTCGTTCTCTTATAGTGCAGAGGAATAAACCTTTGTGGTTACAAATTGCAAGAACACGCCCGGTTGCAACAGTTGTGATGGATGGTTGATAAAACAGGAGTCGGGCTGTATCAATAGGGAATAAAGAAAGCTCATCCCACAGTGTGATATCTGCCCCAGCCCTAACGGGGACTGCGTATATTAGTAGTGGAGTCGTCATAAAAATCCTCCTCATCATCATAATCACAACCACCACTTTCTGTGCATTACGACATTGTCACAGCCTCTTCCTAAGCCAGTTCTCCACAGACTGCGAATTATTGCTTCCTCTTTCAGTTTTCATTATCCTCTTGTTTCCTTAAGGTCACCCAGTAGCTGCTTATTTCTTCTTCCTCGTCTTTTGGCCCTTCTGTCTTTCCATCAATAATGTGTTTTAGAATGCAGTTTCCACGCAAGCTGTGACCAATTCCTTAGTTTTATTGTATGTATGATGTTCCTTTCCTTCTTGCCTCCTTGTAATACTTCATTTTTCACACGATCGGTCAAACTGAACGTCTCCATCCTTGATAGTTGATTGAATAGAGAGAGACCAACTTCATGTCACTTGCTTTATTATTTCATTATTTAATGCTCAACATGTTTCGGATGTTAGTGCATCCATCCTCAAGAGCTTGCGACTTATTTGTTGAGTTATTTCATGGGTTGTATTGCTCTGGTTCGATGTGTTTTGGTGTTACGGTGTGGTTCGGCTGGGGTGGTGTGGTATCCTTACGCAGGCTTCAGCCTGCATAAGGATACCACAGGATAAGGATATTTGAATTCAAAGAACGAAAATTGAAGTACTTGAAACTTATTTTCTGGCCGATTCTTGTACGTAGATATTTTCTGTGTTCCCCTGTGGTGGCGCCTTCGACAAGGTTGACTACGCAGCCTGTTGTATTTGTATTACGTTTAAACCGAATCCTTATTTTCCTACTGCTTCTACCTATCAGTTTTGACGAGGTATGCCAATTTACTTCTTACATCGTTCCCTTAATTAGAGTTTGGTTTAATTTAGCCTTTCATTGCTTCAGCTCAATCTAATTCTCATTTCAAGACTTAACGTGGTCTCGAAGAGAAGTCGTTTAGTAAATAAATAACTTTTTTTCACGATGTTGACCAGCAGATTAAGTTTCTAGGTAAACTTTACCAAGCTTTTAAGGCGAAACTCTAGCTCCGTAATGCTAACACTGTCCAAACTTGTCTAGTGCATTCATTGCCGTAATACTGCTGGACGACAGAATACAAGAGCTTACACTTTCCGTGTCTATCAGCGTTACTTACACGGTGTTTAAACATGTTGTGTGTGGAAGTATTAGGGTACGCGGAAGCAGATTGTTTTCGTATCGCCTTTAATTCTTTGAAAGTTCCTTTTTCGCTCTTGTAACTCGTGTTCAATCCGTCCATCAGTTTTTATTGCAATTCGTCATTGGACACAATACTGTCTGTGCATCGGCAGTGCTCTGTCTGTTGCCCTTGCCTGAGGTTGTTTATTTGGCATGCTACAGGACGTTTCGGGATTTGGCTTAGACTCGTCATCAGGCTTGTCATTGTGTTGAGAAGTTTTTAAATTTCGTTTTGCGATGACGTAAGTGAAATTTGTTTCGTGGTTTTCTGAAAACGCTTTTATTCATGAATACGTTAATAACGACGGAATTGAGGGTAAATGTGGACAAGGAACAGACCAGTTCTGACCAATTTTCCTATAATAGGACTCAGAATAACGTAGTCTTTGTGGAGATTGTGCTACAGTCTGGAAGTCTTAGGAACCATTGTTTGATTCCCAGCAAAGATAAGAACTTATTCTCTTCTCCAAATCGTCTGAAACTCACCGATCCCCCTATTCAGTGACTTCCAAGGCCTTTATTTCCTGTGGTAAGCAGCCCAGGTGTGCATTTGTTTATTGACCTGAATTGAGTTCGGAATGTGTGGAACTGTACCTCCATTTTTCTGTATAACTTAATGATAAGCACAAGGAAAACTTAACTTTACCTTTCCCAAATTTCCTGGTGCAGCGTCGCTAGGTAAGTGAGTCCAGACGTTTCGAAAGATTGTATCAAGGGTCAATCGACCATAATTCATGGACGCATTCAGGTGAACTAAACAGTAGTGTCAGATAACCGGTCATTGTAACGGGATTCGACCCCGCGACTGTGCAAATTACGGAGAAGTATTACCGCCCGTAACATCGCGATTTTCGGAAAGAGATTTTAAAATAACATACGAACACCAGAGTTGTCGGACATGAATGCAGTTGTAGGCTACTTTACGTAACCGTATTGGTAGGTGCGATACTTGTCACAGTAAGGGTGAGAAGTGTTCAGGACAGTGATAGTAATACAGAGATGTTAGCTGTCACTGTCACACCGTGCGTACGGCTGCGGTCGGATGACCACGGCGTGTTTAATGATCCGCGCAGCTGGGGGGGGGGGGTCCCCCACTTTTCCTATTTCAATTCAAGGGTATGTGGGTTAATAGAAACGGTTTTTGTGGGATTTAAGAAATGGGGAAATTTTTGAAAAAATT
>Ga0136643_10001891_pt1 | contig 26399 bp, 20 predicted proteins | sample TergutLab28metaG_FD_96883 | JGI IMG/M metagenome (GOLD analysis project Ga0136643, IMG submission 96883) | Labiotermes labralis P1 segment gut microbial communities from Petit-Saut dam, French Guiana - Lab288 P1 (version 3) (version 3) | ecosystem: Host-associated > Arthropoda: Insects >... | reverse complement strand
GGGTTTGTGTGCGTTCCTTGTCTTGTTTGAGAATGGTGGATTGAGTTGTGTGGTCCCGTCCCCCCCCCCCCCGCTTGCTCTTGGGGGTGGGTGGGGACAAACTCGTTGTTGTTGTAGAGTGGGGGGGGGGGGGGGAGTACTACGATCTATGAACTGAAAGACACATCCTGCGAACCTTTTGGTCCTTGAATATATTTTTATAATCGAAGAAAACAGAACAATATCCTTGAGAAATACGATCCGAAGAATAAAAATTCCTTTACATTTTTGGTACACCTATGTATATCGGGTGTGCAGGAGAGCTCTCTCGTTCCGTTCTGTGGTGCTGTGCATTTCGGAATGCTGACAAGAAGCATCCGAGAACCGTACGTTGCAGAAAACAATAACAAACAGCTAACACTAAAATACTTGTTTAAGCACACATTAATTAAAATTTTTAAAAGAAAACTATACACATTTAAATTCTGTTATCGTCACTACTTCTTACAAGTAACACTTTAATCGAAAAAAAAAATCTGTGGCAAATCACTCCCGTACCTCTATCAGCAAACCTAATCCCTAACTTTCAGATAACTACTATGTTGGTACTTGGTAATGCGCAATTTTAATACCTCTTATATGAATATGAATGTTTTGCATGCTATCTCTGGAAATAGTAATTAACGATCGCTTCCTTTGAAACCGAGGTCTCCACGCTCGGACAAGAACCGCTCCTGACTTAAAACTTGCTGTTCATGTTTGATTACTAAATGACAGACGCCTTGAGTGTCTAAACGACAATGATTGCCATGTTTAGTGAAGGAAATGATAGAGCCGAGCAGTTTCGTATGTTCAATTTCACAGTATCTAACCTAAATTATCCACTTTAAAACTTCATTAATATTATAAAACCCTCGCCTACAATGAAACGCTCTCAAGAGGATTAATAAGTCGCTGCAGTATCCCAGGTTTTACCCACGTAAAAAATGTATTTCCTCTGTAAATGTCTGCCAGTGGGAAATAAAATTTCAGTGTGAATGAACGCATACATAAAAATCGAGCGCAAAAACCTTCGTATTTGGTAGCACAAGTCCTGCCAATCCAATCAACACAATACTCTTTTAAAAACAACCGCATCATTCCCTGTTTATTCTAATTGTGATTCTAATCGCTGACTTCTTTCATACGATCCATTAACCTTATAGTGACAAGTTACGTACCACACGACTGGAATTTAATTACCAGTAGTGAAAGGAATGCTTTTCATCACAATTTTGTCCAGAATGCCTCTGCAGCCCATCCAGCTTCCTACCCAGTAGATCTAGGTAATGGTAAAGCAATACCTATACAGGCCTGGAGTGGCCCTGAAGGTTCCAGGAGGTTCGAGCTCCCAGATTTCATGACCATAGGCACATCAAGGTGGTAAGGTTGTCAGCCCTAAGCCTCGGTCGCCTTTACCCCCCCAGGAAATATTTCTGGACCTCATGTCTGTTAGAGGATGAGTCGACCCCAGGGCCACAATGCGGCCGGAGGGATTACGTCAATTCCAGTGACCCCAGCGGGAATCGAACCCGAGACCTTCCGGCTTGTAGCGCAGTACCTCAACCAACTGCGCCCCCGCGCGCCCCCTATCCAGTAGGTACTGGCGGCATTTCCAAAGGAGAACCTCAGGCTGGGGCCTGAAGTTAACCACTAACTTCTGTCTAATGAGTGGAGTTATACCTCCGGAGCCCGTAAATTCAGGCACAGGAACTACATTACTTCACTGTATGATATGGCCACTAGCACTGCGTGGTTGACTTGCAGACCGACCGCAATGATACAATATGTACGGCCCTGCCAATGCACGTGCGGAAGTTGCCGACTGTGGTTCAGATCTTGGTTTCCTGCCGTCGGACGATTGTTTGTCTTTTTTACTTGTCTTGTGTTTTGCGCTCTACCGGAGCGAGAAAGTGATTAGTCGCCTGATACACTACAATTAGCAGAATCTTGTCGAATTAGCGAAAAACAGCGTCTCCTTGTGTTCCAGTGGTGATAACTGTCACAGTCGATAAAAAAAATGTTGGACGACTTCAAGGTGTAAAGACAAGGTAAAAAGTAAACAGACGAGTCTACGCGGACAAATGACAGCAAAAAGAATCAACGAGTTTATTACAGAACAAGGGAGGAAGCATACCTGGGCCGCTTTACCCTTGCGGTAGGGACCTGGTACCCGACGCACAGGAGGCTGGTTGAGCCCAAGGGCCGGTCTGAAGAAATGTGGATCACAGAAAACCTCTTGCACCGGCCAGGTTTTGAATCCCGAACCGTCAAGCTCATAGGCGAGTAGCTATACCGACTACGCTATCCCGGCCGCCGCGGGGATATACGGTAGGTCGATATTTCTTGAATTGCAATCTCGATATATTACAAACACAGATGAAAAAATATAAACATTTTTAATTAAGGTAGGCAGTCATATTAATCAAAGATGCAAAAGTTCAAAAAAATGCTGGATTACGAATTTATTAAGTGGCATGTCTCCCTGTTGCGAAATCCGGACAATCAAGGCAAAAGATGAACCCTGAAGTGCAGCTTCAGGATTACTCGTACATTCATGAGACGTTCTGCCAAACATACGTGCATGCCAAACATGGGACACTGTAGGCGTGTTGGCATATAGTCGCAAAAAGTGCTTATCGGCTTTGTCTGTTCGCTGTACCAGCTCGTATCCCACTGGACGGATTTCAGTGAAATTTGATACTGGAGACTTTTATTAAAATGTTTCGGGAAAAAAAAATCAAATTGTGTTAAAATCGGACAAAAATATCAGGCACTTTAGGCGTAAATACGTTTTACTGCTGCCGACGACAAAAATTTGCCATAAAATTACTCTCATCGAATAAAATGGCATCTGACTGCTGGGATAGTGAGGAAGTACGAACATAGCGAACATCAGCAACAATACTAACGAGAACGAACTGCAGCGTTTTCATGGCAACGCTTTCAATATTTATATTGACGACAGCGACCTATATAGATCTGTCAACACACAGTTGAGTTCCCAAGTCAAAAATGTTTAGCTCGAGGGCAGTACTAGTAAATAAATACTGCCGGCGACACAAATTCAGGTGAAGTGGTATAAGGTTATATTAAATAAATACCGACAAATGTACTTATATATTATTATGTCACCACTTTCTTAAGACTACGTCACTCCAACAGGTTTCACCCTTTTAAGGGTCATCTTCAGGGAGTATAATTGATACATTCTAGCAAATAGTTCAACAAAATGAGTCACCAGATGTAAAAAAGTATTTTTACATCTTATGACTCATTCTGTTAAACTTTCTGCTAAAATGTATCAATTATACTCCCTGAAGACGATCCTTTAAAGACTTAAACAATTTGGACTGACGTATAATCTTAATAAAGTGGTGAAATAGTAATATATAAGTGCATTTGTCGGTATTTATTTGATATAGTGATATTAGTGCACGGATATGAACAAGATAAAGGTATTGGGCGGTTGGGATAGTCGAAGTACAAACATTACTCGAAAGTGCCATAATGTTACGTTGTACGTACAATGCCTGTCTTGTTTAATAAATACAGAATAAATCAGTACCATCTAAACAAATGTATCTGTCATGATTTATACAGGTGCACTTCTCAAATTAACTGGCACAGAAGCAAGACACGAAGGAAATTATGTACAAATGTGGCTTGTGGCTCGAACGTGCAACAAGTGGCCAAACTCCCTCACTGATGACGATTACGACCGTTACAGCGTTCGTTATAATAATGCCTACAAGCTGTCCATAAGGCCAGAAGAAAAAGAATATTGTCAATCAAGTGTGATGTACACTACAGCAATAGCGACACATGTAGCACTAAGCGTTCGGTGCTGAGCGTCAGCCGCTTACTCGGTTCGTGGGCTTTCTGGCTTGTCGCAATTCGTAGGATTGCTCTGGTACAGCTGATTTCTAGCCGAAAGTAGAAGGAACGGGAGGTGGATAAGTACTTGGCTGAGGCAGGTGTGGAGTCTTTTAGCGCATACCACTTAACGCGCTTAGATAACCTGAAATAACACTTAGGCTGAGTTTGGAAAAGTATTAAAACGGTTCATAGAGAAACAGAATGTAAGAGTGTGGGGTGGGTTCACCTGGCCCAGGATATGAACCAATATGGAATTCGTATAAACATGGAAATGACCATTCTTGCTCCATAAAACGCGAGGATTCCGTTGGTTAAGCTGGGCAACCATTCACTTATCAGTGAAGTACTCTGTCCCACAAAATAGTGGAAAAAGCAATCCCTATGGGGACCTAGATAGACCCTTCCGGACCCAGGAGGTTGAGTCTCCCACAATTTCCGGATGATCGGCGCCAGGTGAAGGTGGTAAGATTGTAAGCTCTACGCCTCTACCTCCACAAGAAACTCCTGGTACTCATTTCTGTTAGAGGCTGAGTCACCCCATATCCATAATGCGGTCGGAAGGATGAAGTCAATCGGGAATCGAACCCACGACCTCCCGGCTTGTAGCGCAGTGCCTCAACCAACTGCGCCAACCGCATACCCCTCTCAGCAGTAATTAAACGCGCCTGAATACCGGTCAGGCAGGCAGGAGTTACAAGTCCTGATCCCGGCAGCAGGCGGTTAAGACGACCAGGGCGAAACAAACGACCACCGGTTCAACTCCCACCCGCGGCACAAATGTTAATGTGCGAACTTCATCACCGCATACACTCCCCCTGCCACACTTTAATGTATGAGTTCTGCCAGTGTCACGCTTTCTGTCCAGATGAAATGTGACGTTAACAGTCCTGGTGATTCCCATGGCTGAATGAGCTCGGTAAATCAAAGGGCAAATTTCAGAGAAAAGCATTTCCTAATAACTATGAAACAAACAGAACATGAAGAAACTACAACCAGACGTATTCAAGAAATCCACCAATCTTATGACAGTCACTGCACCCTGAAGATGGAGACTACCGTAGCCCCATATACAGACGCGTGTAATTATCAGACTGCAGTACATATAACCACATTATCTTAAAATGGAGACATCGAGGGTGCATCAGATGTGCCAAATCGAAATACGAACTTCTGGCAGTGATCCGTACCATCGGGGGGAAAAAATCTGGTTAAAATCACGCGGTTTCAAAATTGTTAATGGTAATAACAAAATTGATTTTTACTGAATATACTTACGTATTTACGAGTTTCCTACGTGTAAAGCTAATGCCCTTCGCATCTCCCACTAATACATAAGAAGTAAGAGGCAAAAAGTCCCTGTGCTTAATTATGCACCGTGTCAGGAAGACTGTAGGTATTACGCAACTCACTCTTAAACTCCGGCCTGAATGGGATTTGAGTGGTCAGTCAAAGGCTACGGCCGCTTTACCACTGAAAAAAGAGCCCCCAGTGCCCAATGCATAGGAGACTGGATGAGACCTGGGGCTGATACGGACGTGACGAGAAAGGTTCCTGTCCCTGTCCAGCATGTACCCAGTCAATACACTAACTGAACTCTCCTGGTCCATTACAAATTACAAATAAACCTAAAATCCCAGACAAAATTCTTTTAAAAGGAAGCTAAAAATACCAAAATCTATGATATCATCAGTTTATTCCTTGGTACTTCTCTTCAGACTCCAGAGAATTCATTCCCTTTGCACCAACTGTAAAACATCGCCTGAGTTGAAATTCTGAGAGGGAGTTTGGGAGATGCACTCTGAAAGAAAAAATGAGTTACCGGTTTACCGAGTTTTTAGGTTGGTATGGTGGTCTTCGCTATTCCCCACTTCAACGTATTACCATTTCCAAGAAAATATAATACATGGTTATGGGCTGGACTTCCAGGGTGCGATTTCCAGCAATAAAATATTTTTCTCTCTTCACTGTCACATCAAGACAAGTTCATATTCAATTAATATGAGAAGCCAAGTGGCCTAAACTGTGAATGTGACAAACGCCTCCAACTAGTGCCAATATTTATATTTTGCTGCCTTTCTTCCACACCACATATGCCTTCGAAAACGGAGCAAGTTGCCTTTAAACCAAGGAAAGAAGACATGGAATTCAAAGCATACATTTTGAAATATGGAAAATGACATGGCCGCCAAGGTTTAAAAGAGCTAATTGTCAATGTCACTGTGAAATTATGTGTTGTCATAGATTATAAAACATGTCCACAATTTTCGGAAGAAAGGTGTAGAAAACCCCAATTATGTCGCAGATGTTAATCTGTGAAATAACCGTTACAAAATACTGGAAATTTTAAAGAATTTTTGGAACAATGATTTCTATCACATCTGGTCAGTTCCGTATTTACACTTTAAACATCTGAAGGAAATTATAGTCAAAGAAAACAAACGAAGAACTCGGTATTCTGGCATGTAACGCTGTATCTCCGAGTTAGTTGTTCCCGACGTTGCGGAAGAACGCAGTCTGTCGTCACTACTAATCCAGCGTCACATCCCAGAAGAACTGAATCTTCAACATCGTCTCACAAAACTCAAATCTCGTAAGAATCGAATTACTCGCACAGTATTACTGCTTACCAAAGGTAATCAGCAGCAAAACTCCTCAGCTTTAAATTGGAAACTAGCCACTACTAAGACCAGTCTCGTGGACTGGACAGGAGGCAACCCAAAATTGTATCTATTTCACCGTCTTGTTTAGTGGTTTATTTTATAACCGGTGAGAATAAAAATAAACATGGGATTAACGATGGTGCTAGGACATGGCTGTAGACATCACGAAGTGGCAAACTCATCCCTACAGTTAAACTGTTGTTAGTATCCACAGACTAACTCTGCCAGACCCCCTGACAAACTTCTCACATCCACCACTCACACTACAAGAGAAGCAAAAATAGATCTGAAAAGCGTATACAAAAGTGGTTACTTACTTAACTACACCTGAAAATCAGTAAGTGCATACAACATTTACAGACATACAATAACCTTAGGGTATTGTAGGTTATCAAAATTACATTAAAAAAAAAAATGTAGCTGGCGGTTGTGAGGCAGCGTGATGTGTACTGTTGATCACTGTTACTGAAGCGCATTTCGACGATGCAGCTTCATGCTACCAAAGGGGTATTTATTTATGAAACTAACATAAATGACATGTAATACTTGCAGTTAACCTTAACACCACCTCACATAATACACAAATGTGCAGACCGGTAGAACATTAAAAATATTGTAAACGTCGAACTGTACCTTGCCTTCTCTAGAAATCTGAAGATAATACACGATGACGAACATCCATGCCATTGAAAATAACAATAACAATTTCACGTTACGTCTCATTGTTGCAAAGAATGTTCTGACACTGTCCAATCTCCAAGTATTCACGATCACACATACGAACCACACTTCCACCTTCCTCGCCTGACAGAAACAAACTGCAGGCGCATGCTAGTTCAACTTGCTATCACCAGAGTGTGTTCCTCTCCATCGACGTGCATGGAGAAAGTAATTTGGGAATGTCACAGCGATGGTAATAAAGACAAAAAGAGCTCTGAGATTTAGCTTAGCGTAACGAATTTCAATGAATTGTACAAGGAGTTTTTGGTACAGGAGAATTTATTTATATTTTCTCGCGTTTGTTATGCAGTACTTGTAAGCAGTAACCGCTAGTTCCGTATTTCCGAGTTTCGTGCTTTTTGTAACATACATGAAATCAGCGATTCAAAGTTGTCGCTGAAGTTGACCATGAATGCCAGCTTGAAATTTTTTGTTGTGTCAGTATGTATTTATGCCATGACATGTCTCATAATTTATCATGAAAATGAAATCCGTAATCTACAAATTCTTCAAAGTGTTACAAATAAGCATTGATTAAATGGTGGACATGCTGATTATGATACATTCAATAGTGCATCAATCTGTGGCAGTAATGCTGCTTGTAATAGTACCAAATAATCCCACGTGCTTTGGAACATAACAGTTCCGGTGCGCAAGGAAGGGGTTGAATGGCGCGTGTACCCCAGTAATTTATATGTTAATGTGTACTAAAAACTGCTGCCTAGTGTGACTCCACTGCCATTATCACTAGTAGCAGAGGGTACCTTAGACGTAAACGAATACTAGATGATATGTGCTTAAACGTAGGAGGCTAAACTGATAATAGATGCAGAGTTGAAAAGTATTTTATTGTATTACAGCTACAAAAAATATGCTACACTGTTATGATGACTATGCATATTTGTATCTGAATTGAATGATAATGTTCTAGACCTAACAGAATGAGTTTAAACTTTGAAACCACTTAACTAGTCAACAAGTTAAGGTTAATTTACTGATACATCTAATTAAAACCATTGTGAATTTTGTAATATAATTGGTCACTGTACTCTTGTTTCAAGTAAGGTAATATATTCAGACTATTTGATAGGTAAATAACAGTTTGACAAAATTAATAAAGGCACAAAATTGTGATAATTTTCAGGTGGTTAAGAGATTTTCCCATCAAAGAATGTGCTTTTTAAAGTAATTAAGATAACCAATCAGGTATAAATATGCTACATCAGCTATACTTTCACTGAAGCATGAAGCTCCTTCAATTTAATTGGATCATGATTTTCTAATGCTTGTCAATATAGACTACTTTGTGGATGTAGTCACTGACCATAATAATGGTAAATGTAATTTTACCCAAGCAGAACTATAAATTAATTATACTGATTTTTTTTTTGGTAGAAAGTTTGGGAATTGGTTCTCACTAGTAAAAATCATGTTATGAAAGTACTCTCATTTTCCTTGTTCACACACTCTGGGTTGTGTAAGCCCTGAATTCTGCAAACTCAACCTTGTAAAATTTATCCATAACAATGTTTGTTTAATTATGTGTCTGTTTTCTCCACAGAATATTTCTGCAATATTCTGTTAGTCCAGGCTCTTAAATCTTCTTGATAACCTGCACCATGCAACAGAATAGGATAGGGTCAGTGAATCAGATAACAAAATGCATAGGTATCACTAACTTATAACCTAAAATCTGACTTCATCAATAAATGAATGCAGGTTTAATTAGCCCACAATTAAAAACAGTAACTCCAGTTTTTGTAAACATTATACATGACACACACACACAGTATATTTCATAAAAAATCATGCATGCACACACACACACAGTATAGTGCATAAAAATAAAATCATGCATACACACACACACAAAGGCAACTAGGATTACTGGGCCCATTTCTTTTCCTGAGTCCCCACCACTATGTTACACAGATGTTGACACCGTTTTTGAACACCTATCTTTTTACAAGAGAATTTAACCTCCCCCCCCCCCCCAGATAATGCACAACTGACACTGATGACAATTCTATGTGCTACCTACAGCGTGTTTTTGGTGATGGTGATGGAATAAGCAGGGGACTATGGCCTCCTTGTTTCCAAGAAAAGTTTGCTTTTGTAGCATCCTTGGCCAGGTACAATTTATTCAGCTTGACTGAAATTTATTCAGTGCCCATAGTCTTGGTAAACTCTCAACCAGTTACAACAGAAATTAATGTCATATTTTAATATTACTTCTTCCTGAGATCTCAGCATGTGGTACGGAACACAAGAATAAAGAACTGTCATTTCAAAACTACTTGTATAAAATCACTGTTCCCCCAAAACTGATCCATTCCTGTCTTAAAATAAATAATGAAATACAAGGAAAAGTAATGTATGCTTCTATTCTGAAAGAGCTTGCTCAACAAGATCCTGGATCCTGGAACACTGTTCTACATTACGACATTTATGAGGCAAAGTTTTGCCATTAAATTTGTGCACAAAAGGAATGACACAACAGGAATGAAGCAATTCGTGTCCTCAATGACTGAGGAATGCCATTTTGCAAATTACACATCCAGATACAATGAACATGCTCATTCTTGTTTCAAAAAATCAAGAAAAACGTACGGTTTCACCAATGTTACATAATACCTGGTAATTCATCTTTTATGTGATGTATAAAAGCCAAGGGCTATGCTCACAAAAATTCATGAAATCCTGCTGTCAAATACTCACAAAATTTTTTATAGAAGTCATGGAGCAAAAAACAAATTCACTGCTGATATATGTTATCTTTATGCCCCATTCTTTTGCATACTTGCTTTGGAGCCAGGCCTAGGTCACCTGCAAATGCTGTCCCAACATTGACCATTTACACAGACCCTAACAGTAGGATAAACACTGAAGCAAACCAGAGTGCATAGTTTTATAGTGTTACCTTACAAGACAGTATGTGAATATGTACTTTATTTTTATAAAAAAATTAAACATTACCAACAATACACACAGTTTTGTTATCAATCTATAAAACTGACATATTTGGAAGTAATAATAAAAAACTTTAAAAACTGTAATAAAATTAGTGTCTCTTATGTGCAACATTACTCACTGAAGAAAGTTCATATCACAATATGGAAGAGCTGTCAATCTGCACAATCTTTGGTGTGCTTGAGTATATAAACACAAATATAAAATAGACAAAGTCTGCTGCATAAAGAAAAGTATTCATCTGAGTGGTCTTCAATCAACAGTTATTAATTTCACAAGCCCATGATGAAAAAGCAGTGCCTCTTCACAGCATCACCTTGTTTAGAAATGATATCAGATCCAATAGTTATCATGGTACATTATGTTAACTTCACTGGAATATTGCACTATGATTATATTTATCAACTCTTGGCTTTAAGAGACTGCATGTATCTACTTCAACATTTTAGTGGCAAGGGTTGACTCTGATCACTGGACCTTTCAAATGCAAATGGCTTATTTTGAAGCAATAATAGCAGACACTATGCTATAGGTTGGATGACCTGGGGTCTGATTCCCAGAAGGGATAAGAAACTATTTCTTCCCCAGGTTGTCTGAACTGGCTCTAGGGCTCATCCAGCCATCTATTCAACTGGTGTCACAGGGTCTTTCTTCATGAGCAAAGTAATCTTAGGTGTGAAGGTGACTACTCACCTCCACCTAGTACTGATGTTAAGAATGAGTGAAACTAACTGCTGCTCCTCTGTACTTTCATGACATGCAGAGGGATACCATTACTACACTAGCATATCAGGCAGCAACAGATTATGTCACATATAATATTGGTATAATAAATCAATTTCTAAAGAATCACATTTTCTATCACACTCATATCATTTGGCACCCTGCAAGTATTTTATGGGAACTGGGGGGCTGCCACTTTTGGTCCAGAAATATTGTAAAGTGTAAGGCTGGTCACAAGACTGTGGTAAATTTTAAACTCATGGTTCCGTACATCACAATTCAGTGTTAATAAAAATCCAACCAGATGCAACAGTATGCAGATATTTATTCACTGCAAAGTCACTCTACATGTTTCAAGTGTCACAGCACCAATCATCAGGAGTACTAAAAACTGTAACCACAGCCTTCGGTACAGGTCAAAATATCGGTACAGCTACTTCCTTCCAATGTGGCCTGATAGGGCCGATCAGGCCATGTAGGAGGGAAGTAGCTGTACCGATATTATGACCTGTACCGGAGGCTGCGGTTACAGTTTTTAGTACTCCTGATGATGGGTGCTGTTACACCCGAAACATGTAGAGTGACTTTGCAGTAAATAAATATCTGCATACTGTTGCATCTGGTTGGATTTTTATTAACAATGAAGACTGTGGTAGTTTAAAAATTACATGGAATAAATGTACTGAATTGAACTGCACAGTGGGTACCTCAAGGGCATGAAGTTATTTTCACAGTCATCCCTCATACAATGCCATCTAGATTTACTGTATTTCATTAACCATCATTTGAGAACATTCTACCTGCTCTGTTTCTAGTCATAATTCTGACCATTATCTGCTAAGTCATATTTTGTACAGTGTGCTTTCTTATGACTAACAAGGTGGCCTCACATTATACTCCATTCCAGGAAGCCAGCATAACCATTTAATCTGGCACACAGCAAATGGTATCGCAAAAACTCAAGACTGCAGTTTACACTGCATTCAAATAGTTTTAATCAGTTAACAAGAGTATTTAATTTAGCAGCTGGGAAAAAATTTTAAAACCCATGAATCAACCCTGTGATCAGAAAACTATGGACAACAGTCCAGTTTGTATCTCTGGATTTACATTTTGAATGGAACACAGAATTACCACAGAACCATACACAAAAGTTAAAAAGGTTTAACAAATACAAAGTCTGATAAATTCTTTAAGAATCCCTATGCAACAATGTATTCTGGAGTTACTCCACAGGCTTACAATGATTTTGCATGTGCAGTAAAGTCTGATGTTATGAGCAGAACCTTCAATGAAATGTTGATTTCATGAATATTTTTATGCATGTTCAATTTAATTTAATTATGTTCAGCATAGGAACATTTTGCAGTTTCAATATGACTACTACTTCAGAAGTTTCACTGTGACAAGTCCTATTCTCTTGTTTCTAGATTTGTGTAAACATACATTTAGCAAAACTGAAGCAATGCAATTATCCACAGGAAATACTCTGAATATTGAATCCTTTCTCCCCATCACAATGGCAGCATTTCATATTGTGTATGCCATCTTATTTCTGAAAGGTTTAGTGACAGCATCTCTTAGAAGAGGCACAAATGATTTGTACTAATAACATTGGCATAATATGACTAATGAAAGAATTATTCAGACACTTGCATTAAAATTTTTGGTATTTGTTCATGGTTTCAAAGTAAACATATTAACCATTAATAAACTTGCATATTTTTCCTTATTTTTTGTTTCAATTTCAGATTGTACTATATGATTCACACATTGTTTCAGTACCACAAAATATCTATTAAAGTATTTATAAAACTCTGTGTTTTCAATGATTACAATTAAAAAATTTCAAGCATTTGCTGTTGGGGTGATTGCTATGTTTCCAACAAATTCTATATTGCCTATATGATTATTCACTTTTTGCTCATTATGAATTCTTATTACACTCATAGTCTGATGGAAAATTTCTTGTTCCTGTTTAAAAACATGCACAAACCTGATCATATAAGGCATATATATCCTATTCTACTCCACAAAATACTGCAACATTTTAGCAGAAATGCCACTACAACAAATACTTCTGTTTCCAGTCAAAATGGTCATATTCTGCAAGACACGAGGATATATCGTGGTATATGACATACCAAAATACTGCATGTCAATTTCATAAACAAGACAGAAATGGAAGATAAGGTGTTAGGGTACAAATACTTCATAACCAACTTTCAGCAAGAGTGGATGCAGGAATTCCCTCAACTCAAGAGTGGATGTGGGCATTCCCTCAACTCCAATTTCATAAAGAATTACATAAAAGCTTGCTCATGCTCTTATGTACAGTAATGTATGTGTAGTTAAAAATTAATTTACATGAAATGAACAACAAATTACACTTCTGGCCAATTATGACACATAATAGAGCATGTATAAAAAACATGTATCAATGGGTCACTCCATGATTTTCAGTCAATTCATTAAATAAAGTGAAATCATAAAAAGGTATGTCACAGTTCAGGCATTAGGAAGTTCCCAGTAAATTATACGCCACAAGCCTTTGAAGTGGAACAGAAAAACCTAATGAAACACAGCAAGCCACAGCAGTTAATATTTTTCTTCATAACTTACGATGAATGAAATGCTTTGCAGCAAACAGCTTTCTGTCAATACTGCACTTCATTTGAAGCCCTATCAGAGGGTCATAAGTTTAATCCAACCATTGAGCTTCTATTGCCTATTTACCACATACAAAAAAGAGCAATAAAAATGTAAGGAGTTCTGTAATACAGGCTGTATGGAAAGTACGGCTTGTGTGTTTACACAGGCAAGTAGCATTCTTTATAGAATTAAACTAGAAGCATCACAGTGACTAATGGCACCCTCAAAATGCCTATGACTATCTCAGAAAATAAACTCTTAACAAAGCTGAAAGTTACTACATGGCAGTTACATACAAATAGACAACTCTGGTCCACATCAATAACCTCAGGTAGTTTCTTGAAGTGACACTGCTGTACTTTGAGATCAAGCAAGGTAAATTAATTCCTCGAGTATCCCACTAATTAGGCATTGCAGAAATGCCAGCCATATCACACATCACAGGTTCCGATATCAAAGTACATGCAGATATAATTTTTTAAACTGTGACGAGTGATATTACATCAATTATAACAAAAGAAACTACCAAGCAAAACAGAGTGTAAGTAACATCACCAACATCCACTACGACTTATTCCATCGTCACCAAAATTAAAAAACAATACTATGTTTTGGGCGCTACCTGCTTTTGAAACGTAGTGTTCTGCTTCTGAAAGATAGTGTTTGTTTCTGAATACTGGTGAAGATGGAAAAAGGCCTAGTGAAAGTTGGTTATATTACTTATGTAAAACCACTGTCAAAAATGTATATGTTACTTAGCAGAAGACAAAGCCTCATTTGTCATATGCAGCTGCCCACAGACACAATCAGTAGTCTATGTTCAAGTATAATAAAATGACAACAACATTATGAGGCACAGTCTAGATAACAGAAGCACAGTTTTTTTCCTTTAAGTTCGAAAGCAGTAACCATGCCAGTTTATAACCACACTGTCTGTTATATCAAAATAAACTTTTAACATCAATACATGCATGAATTGAAAGACTTTATACCATAGTACATGTTACACACAACTTTGTGAAAGATCTTGTGGACAATCATTAAAACCAGCAGTGAGGTTTATTTGTATTTTTTGAAATTCATCTTCTAAACATATACATACATTACAGCATCTGAGATCATACAAATCGTCACAGACCCCTGAGAAGATGAACCCTGCACATGCAGACTTCCTTCCAAGACAGAAATGTACTGAGATCACTGCTATGGAAGTTTGCAACTATCACAGACAACAATGATCTGCAAGTCAGCCATAACACAGTCAAATGTCTTTCATACAAATATTCAAGTTGTTTAGAAATCTGTATGGATGGGGAAGGAATTGTATTCTGCAAGTTTCATGTGCTTGAAACAAAAGCATATTTCAAATATATCACACAGGATCATATTTCATTAGATGCAAAGATGAACTGACGAGTCACAAATGTATCATTACTTACTAACAACTCCGAAGAGTAGTCATTCTTGACAGTCTATTGGTTCTGTAGCTGGTCAAAAAATTCCTGGCATTTTATAAAACCAGAAATTATATTACTGTGTTCGTAACAGCCCGGCATTTGACCCTGTGCTGAGGAAGACAAATCCAGTCCATGCCCTCCCATCCTACTACTTCAAAATCAAGTTTAACATTATCCTCCCACCTACACCTGGGTATCATCACACCTACTTTAATAAAATGAGCAAGTCATGCCTTGTTTTATGATGATATCTCAGCAAAGTGAAAATGGTACATACAATTAACCTTTCATACTGCTTTTATTTAAAGACACTGCAGTAGATTTTTATGTCAAATGAACACATATAAAAGCTTCTTAAAATGCTGTTCTAGATATCAGTTATATGTTCAGTCACTTTCACTTCCCAATCCATACAACTTGCAACAACTCACTTGCCAAAGGAACACGGCAAAACATTTCAGACTGTGTACATAAATTCTATGACAAAACATGAACAGACAATACACAGGTTAATTAAAGGCAAAACAAATGACTGCCAAGTTCATCTACTCATACAGTATGCTGATGTGACACTTGACAGTAACAAAACATGAGATCCAAAATAGTAACATTAAAATTATCTGTTAATACGATAAACATATACAACACAACATGGTAAATAAAATAAACTGCTTGAAATTTTCAGAATTTCATATCAGTTTCATTACAATTCTGAACGTGTAATATATAAGGCACAGTAACTCTATAGCAACTTCTATCAAGTCACCACATATCTTATGTCCTTAAATTAATTTGAAAGAAAATCTTGGTTCTTATTAAAATAGCTTTACAATGTCAACATTTAACCATCTGTATAACTTACTGTATAGATAAAATACATTCCAAACTTACATAATGACATAACAGAATGCCCAGCTAAAATATATGTCACACGATGCAAAACTGTAAATTGAATTGCAACTGTGTATCTGGTATCACTCATATTCTTTAACTTGATTCAATATGGCAGCCTTGTACTTAAAATTCTTATGTTCCAATTTATGCCATGATCAATAAAAATTCATTTGCCTCAGTGCAATATTGGGCAATTTATGTGAACATCTACACATGTTTTATTGTTGCAAGTGACATGTATGTGCCATATAGGCATTACTGTGCAACATGAAATATTTTTATATAGTTGACAGTGACATGTAGCACAACACACACAGCATGCATTGTCATGTTTCCACTGCAACAGTGGTTACACGAATATGCACAATGTTACATTATATTTATATTGCCTATCTTTTTAAATTTTCTCTCCTCAGTCTTCCAAGTGGCAATTTCTATAATATTTCCCCATCAAATTATAAATGCATTCCTGGATTTTCTGCAACAGTGCTACATGTCCTCATCCATCACAATCTCCTCAATTTCACTGCCCTAAAATACCAGTTCAGCTGTATGTAAGCCACAAATTTTTTCATAATATACTTATCTTCATTCTTTACTTGCTACAGATCTTGTTTTCACTTTGTTCCAAAACAGTTTCAATGTTTAGTCCTGGCCTTGTCACAGATTTGTACTCAGACAAAGCACAAAATTGTGACACTGCAGCATTATGTTGACACATTCACAGGAACTGTGGCTGTTATGCAACCTTTCACAGAACATAAAGGGAAGATTTTTCATTAAACATAACTGCAAAATATGTATAAAATGGCCATAAGGGCATGTGGCATATTTAACTACACATAAATAAAAAACAGCTGCATTTCATCCAAAAAATTAGATGAATACCAAATTTGTGTCAAGTACAATTAAGAGTATGTATTATAAATGTACATATACTGCAGTCAGAAATATTTTGCAACAGTTCTGGTTTACCAAACCACCAAGACATAATCTCTAACTTGATGATGTTTCTAAGAATCCAGCTGAATTTGAGCGTTTCCTCTTCCAGCAGTCTGGGTGCAGACGTTTCCTTTCTTGTGCCATAATTTTTGCTTCAGCAATGTACACCTGCTTTTCACCTGGAGGTAGGCTGCGCCATGCATCACCAAGAATAACGCTGATGGCCCTGTGAATCATGATGTAAATGCAAGCAAGCGTAACCTCTATCTACTCTCCCTCACCTCAGTCAGTGAGCTGTGCTTTATAAGTCATGCAAAAAGGATATGCATGATAAAATAACAGCAGATTAAATAAAATAAGTTCACTATTTTACCTCCCTGACCCTCTCCAAAAATTCTGAAGATTAAAATACATAAAATTACTATCGTGTTACTTCATGTCAGTATGAACCACACTCTTGTCCACTGATGAAGAACAGTGATAAGGGTATTCAAGAATTAAGCGCTGAAGAGGACATTAGGACCTAACAGAGAGAAAAGTTAGAGGAAAAAGAAAGCTATTAAGGCTGTCTCACAGTTTGTACTCTTCCTGTAATTCTGCAGTACAGTAATAAAGAAAAAAAAAAGATGGTTTGGGCATGTAGCCTGCATGGCGAGATAAGACTACTTATGAAGCACTACAGGAAGAAACCACTTTAGACAAAAAGAAGCAGATAGGAGGAGAATGTTAAAACACATAATACAGATGGGAGGAGAATGTTAAAACACATAACACATGAAGCAGCAGTAGACTTTTTCTCATATTGCAGTCCTATTAAATTGTAAATCATGATCTTGCTTCATTATAGGTACTTTCTCTGGACTACCTTTAAGTAAAGGCAACTTATAACTACCGAAGTCTACTTTCGTTTTGGATAATGTATAATAATGAGTGAAGATGTTCAAAATATGACCGAAATATGGAGCATACATTATTGAATAAATATAATAGAATTGTTGTGTTTGATTGAAATTTATACTTTATTGTCAGTTTATACAACACTGTGGGATAAATTCCACCACAATGAGTTTGTCATTGGATGACACTGGTATACACATCATTAGAATAGTATATTGCATTCGCATTGATTTCTTTATTCTTGATACTTTCATAGTAAAGTACACAAACCTCAAATATATGTTTACTCTAAAATTTTTAATAATATTTTCACCACTCTCTCCCCTAGAATTTTAATCTGTAAAGCTGCTGTATGTGTCACACAAGAGTAAATATGGTATCCAACTCAGGTTATCAACTGTTACCTGATACATTTCGGATATGGTATATGTTTAGCGTAATGTAGAACATACTGTGTTCTATCTTAGTGTGATATACTCAGCAAGAGTAGATGCAAAATAAAATCCTGTATTAACTGTTCTTTTTGGTTCTTGCTGTAGGCCTTTCTAAACAATGTATTACCTTCTAAAATTTAATGAACTTCACTTAAGTACATAACCTACACTGAATGCGTGAAATTTTTGGACACACAGAACTTGTCCCACAATTCACAGTAACTGTGGTTACTTCAGAAATCACTCTGTTACTAACAACTGCACGACTGTATTTATTTGTAGAAAAAGGAGGAGGAGATGATGACTTACCTAAGACATTTCACATAATTTTGTACATTCCCCATTTAGTGAAAGATCTGGGTGCAAGAAAAGCCAATTCTCCAAAGATTCATTAACATTCTAGTACCAGAATCAAATTCCTGGTGTGATGTGCAGCAGACCAGAATTTAAATGGGGCTGCATAATAAAGGCCATTATAGGCCATCAATTGGAGTTCTGGGCATTATACTGTGTGGCAGATATACCTGACATAAGATGCCATAAAGTTGAAGACATATTTCACTGTATTTGTATGGAATAAATATCAAAATTAAGATAATGTAATTTGCTTAATACCCTGACAGTCATCTGTATCCCACACAGTTGAGTTATCTATAAACTTATCAATCAGTTGAGAGTTTACCTGTTATCCTTCCCTGGATGAAGTTGTATTAATTCCAGACGGTACTTCTTAGCAAATAGCATGAAGGCATTCATTGGCCTCTTTGGTCGATCTGTATCCCTCAGCTTCTTGGCAGGAGATGATGGAGGAGACAGAAATGAATCTGGTGGTGGAAGGGGTGAGAGATGTGAGGGTGATGGCAGTGGACGTGGAGTTCCCAAGCCTTCTGGTGGGAAGCTGAATCTATAACATTGTAACATTACCAGTTTTGGCAAAGAATAAACACTGTGCAACTCAAAAATCACTTGTACACTAAAAGACAAATGTAATGAGATGACATCACATCCTAGCTGCTGCACAAAAGCAGACTTAAACAAATGCAATCTGAGGAAGGGTGCTGCTAATCACTCCTTATGACTTTGAATTATGCATTCTTTTATCTGACTAGTACAAGTACTCACAGAACAAAATGGTAGGATAATAAAAACAGTATGTGATATTTTCATTTTACAGCAATATAAAGGGGGCAGTAAAGATACATAAATTCAATTTCATGACATCTGATGAGTGTAAAGGTATTAAAAGGAATGTCTTTGTATAGCCTAAGTTTCAGTTCTATATACTAACAAGGGTTCTGCAAAAATTTTGAAAGGATAAATGTATCGATGCATCACCCAACACTTGAGATCAACACATATTCAACAGGATCAATGTATTAAATATAAATACCAAAAAACCCAACAAACCACATGGAGTCTGAAACCCTCAGAATGGAGGGTATCTTTGTCCATACCTCTTGAATCTATCACAGATGTCTGGAGAAACAACTGGCAGTCTTGAGAAAGGCAGGCAGATGTCAGTCTGCTCCAGAAGTTGACAAGACACTCCATACTGCTTAAACACATACTCTGGGCACACAGCACACCATCCTGATGGCAAAATGCAATAAATATCATGCTGGTGGATGCAGTAAGGCAGCAAAGGCAAAGGCTACAATAATATGAACATAAGTCAGGCCAACAATCTTGTCTATAAAACCCAGTTCAAATTACATTTACTTGAGCTCACAACATTCAAGACCCCCAGGCACATCTAGGCAGTGTAGGTGTGAAGTCTATTTACTGTGACATTCGTTTGTGGTGAAAGAACATGCAAAATCTGAGGAAAATAATGAAACAGTACAGCACTTTGAATTTTAGTTCCAGTCTCCTTGTAGCAGCACATTCTGAGGATCTGTGAAGTTAGACATCACTCTGTGTTGAAAGGAGTAAAAAAATTTGAATCTAGTATTTATTGCAACACGGTTTGACCCTAAAGGTGTTTCAATCATCAGGCTAAATACTTATTACATCAGATTTTTGTTTTAACAAGTACTGAGCCTGATGATGACCCTTTAGGATTGAAACATTTTGCAATAAATACTACAAATAAAGTTGTGTTAATGCTTTTTACAACTTTAATTAAAAAAAGAGAGTGTTATGGATGATTTGCAAGACACAATATTATCTGGTCATTTTCAGTATGTGCAAGAAAATGCACAGATGGTATCACAGAATAGGCCATCCATGTCCTTCCAAATCACTGTAATAAAGTAACTTCGTATTCAATGCTGAACTACAACACCACAACACCGAATATATAACTGATGCAGTATACCTAGGAATTTCATATGCATAAAGGTCAGTACGATCAAGCTCACCAGCACCTTGTGTAAGCATGCACTATTGTGGTCTCACTTGTATGCTGTCTTAAAACTCAGTTGTATAATTAAACACTCAACGTGCTAAGGACATTATAATAGTAACCAACAAAAATCAATTTCATGATAAAATCCAAACAATGCTTGTTACCACTTCATTCATTCTTGTCATCTTCCTTACTCATGAACAGTGAAGGTCAAGATATATACACCAAATATTTCCCCTCTTGTTTTGTAACAAACTTGCAAGTATTTGAAATTACAATGCCAAAGAAAAAATTTTCACCAAAAACTGATGAATTAAGAGTGGCATGGAATGGAATTTTGGCTTAATGATATTTCCACATACTGCTGCAGTATGCAGGTATCACAGAGGTTATGTTGAACACTCATAATGATTAGAACTTTGTCAATTACCCTAATTTTTTATACAAACAGCACAACATTTTGGAAATACACTCTACTTCAGATTGCAGGTTGCAAGGATATGAAGGGATTCTTACTGTGTCCTCAGGGGCTCTAGGGAGAGCATTCTTATATCCTGCAGCACATATACCTAGCAGCTGAACAGAATGTGACTCTCTTCATATCATTTCTACCAGAAGATAGAAATAGACCCAATACCTCAAACACTGTAATGTTGATATTCAAAACTTGGATAATGGACAAATGCCAAATACCTACTCTTAAATGCCATAACATATTTTCATAAAATAAATTTAAACTTCAGTTATGACATGGACACATAATAATAATAATAATAATAATAATAATAAATTTCAAGCTGTACTGGAACCGCAGCATACTTATGGACAAAACAACACCTTTTAACTGACCTGGCATAATTGTTATAAATAAAAAAACAAAGAACACCTTTTTGATAGACATAGCTGTCCCAAACACACACAATCTCACCAAAACAATAACCGACAAACAAAACAAGTACCAAGAACTGGCGAAAGAAATATATGCTATGTGGAAACAAAAGGCAGCTCAAGTGATCCTGATAGTAATATCATCTACGGGAATAATTCCAAAGTCACTATCACAAAGTCTAACAAGACTTAACTTGCACCTGAATACATATATACAAATGCAAAAATCTGTAATTCTTGGCACATGTTCAATTGTAAGAAAGTTTTTGATAAATAAGACCACCGAGCCTAATCCTGTTGATTTACAGCATACCAGGATAGGTGAATATTTCTCAACCGAAGCTAAGACGTGAGAAATTCGGAAGTGATGATGATGATGATGATTATGATGATAAAGGTACACATGGAATGTAGGTGAAGAAACCCCCTGGAAGACCAACGGACACAAAAATGATTTCCAAGAAGTTCCTTTTATTGTGGAATGGAGAGAAATGGGTCCACAAATTCACAGAAAATGGTTAAATTTAGTGATAGGATTCCTTCCTTCATTATTAAGATATTTGGAAATACAATGGATTCCAGAGTTCTCAGCAATTCATACACTTCATTAAGAACACTACACTGACCTCTATCTTGGATGTAGAATGTGTGGTTCAAGTTGCATTGTGCTGTTACTTCACCCTGCCACTGCTCCTGGCATGTGAAGCGAATCTTGATTCTCCCATCCACTTCTGACACCTGTTCCACCCGAAGGGCTCCTGGCCAATCAGGAACAGACTTTGATATTTCTTCAGCTAGTTTCCATGCTCCAGAGGTATCTCCATTAGGTAGATCAAGTTTCAGAAGTACTCCTGTACACAGCAGATGGAACCATATGATTGTCATAAATACTCTTTCTTCTTCAGTGGTATTTTGTACATCATAACACTTCTGGTGCCAGAAGTGTGGCATTAAGCAAGTTCCTTACTCATAATTCACATATATTAGGCATCTATGTAAAAAATTTAGTCACTACAGCAAGCTGGTGCCTGGGTTTTGTGCACCCTTGGGCTGAAAACAGCTGTATTCAGATTTCACAAACATGCTTCATGATTATGAGACTGATTACAGAAATCATCACCCACACATACATGTAACTAATCAGATCATGGATTACTAACCATGTCAGTCACAAGAGTAACCACAGAAGCCAGACCAAAAGCCGGTACCAACCTGGCTGAAAGCAGTGCCATACAGGAGAAGGCCAGGGGTATGGCTGTGTCGTTAGCCGAGCAGTATCCCCAAGACTAAGCTCCTCTCGACTGCTTCCAAGAGATGAGGGAGCAGGACTTAGTAGAACAGATGTGCCAGTGATCCACTGTGAGGGACTAGCTGAACCAACACCCAAAAATGGATAAGATGGGCTTGCTGGGTAAGGCCACTTAGTGTCCGGTTGTGGGGAGTGTCTCATGAATTCAGATGAGGTTTGGTAAGCTTCCTCATTCAATGAAGGGACAGCAGACCTCTGCTCTAGAATATTCACTGCCAAATGTGTGTCACTAGGTGTCAGCGGTTGGCCAATATTTTGTGTTCCTGAAAAGCTGTAGGCACTAAAAATTGGATATTAAATCAGTGACTGTTAAGGCAGATTCAGGATGAACTGGGATGAAATCAAAGAAATGTATGACATTTTTGTCAAGATGGTCATTCATAGATACAATGGGGAAGCACACAACAGGAGAAACTGCTTGTAAACATTTATGTTTTGAATTTTCCTTGCAATTTCATTTGTTTCTTTATGGAATATATGTCAATGGCAGCAGATGGGCAAGGCCTATGATCAGTATGCCTGTTGGCTATAGGAGTGACCAGGAATTCTGGATAAAACCTATGTAAATGGATAACTGGACAAGTTGTGCATTTGGCATCAGTGTCTAAATCTTCTTCTGTCATAATGCAGTACTGGTATAAATTTCATTCTCACAACAATGGTGTAGTATAAGTTAAGGCAGAACGGAGGGGGTCATTGCAGCCACTAGTGAATTTAGTATATTAATTTAAATGAAACTTTGCTCACAGGATAGAACAGAGTCTTTTGTTTACACATGGTGAGAGCAAAAATCACATGCACCCACAGAGCAAACAATAAAAATATCTATGTGTTAGTTTCAACTGTTGAAGACTGTTATCGATCATCTGAAACTTTCATCAGAAAGCTATCTGAACATTATATTTTCTGGAAAGATAGTACAGTGATTAGGTTATATACTGGATGATGTGTGGTTCAAATCCCAGCAGGAGCAAGAGATTTTGCTCTTCACCAAATGTTCAGACTAGCTCTGGGGCCCATCCAGACTCCCATTCAATGGGTAATGGTGTTGTTCCCCAGGTGTAAAGCAACCAGGGTACAAAGTTGATGGCTCAACTCCATCTAGTGCTGAGGTTCAACTCCATCTAGTGCTGAGGTTAAGTGGAGCCATACCTCCATTACCCCTCTATGTCTTAATGGCATGGACAAAACCAGCTCTACTTTTTAACTTCTTTGTCCAACTTTTCATCATCCAGTTCAAATGTAAGCTGGTGGTACCTGAATAAAGCCACATCAGTGTCAGTGAAGTTAGTTTCTTGAATTACTACCTTGTAGCTTCATCTCTTATCCTTCCTTTCTTGAGGGGGAAATGAATTCCTTAAACACATTTCACAGAACAAAGTTAACTTCCCATGATATACTAGACACATGATTGGAATCTGACTTTAAAATGTGACTGCTGTCTGCCACAAATTTCAAAAGACAGAAATGACAAGAGATTAAAATCCAGAAAAAGCGCTCACCAATGTTTTGAAAAATTACTGAAATGTGTGCTGCTGAAATGTCCCACAAAAAGTATGTTACATTTCTGTTTAGCTAACCATTAATGACCTCAATACAAGCATCACTGCACACCAAAGAGATCCATCTTATAGTATCTTTGAATTTAAGTAACAATAAAAAGACATAATGCGTACCGTTTACGAAATGGAAGATTCTTCTGCATCAATGGACTCTTAGGACTTGTTGCAATTATTGCAAATTCTTTTAGAGCACTGTTTGCTGTCTCCAGATTCAGTGGTGGAGGTATTGGCTTCATCTTTCTGTTGGACTTTAAACTTAGGTCTTTAGGTTGAGAATCTTCATCCTGCTGTATATTTCTCTTGTCATCATGTTTTATGACTTGATCCGAATTTCCAAAACTTTGCATTATTATATCTGAAAGAAAATTGATGCATATTAATATTTCTATTCCCTTGTAACATGCCTTTCCACGAGGTGCTTTCTTATTATTGCTGTGATCAAACACTGGTAGAAAAAACATCAAGTTAATGAAGTTTCACAAAATATTTTGCATCCTCACAAAACTGAGGAAAAAAAGCAGACATGGCTACAGCCTAACCTGTCCTTGACCCCTCCATCACTATCAATCTCCTTTCTAATCTACCCACCCAGTTGTCTTGCTACTAACTCAAATCTGGAGTTCTAAAACCGATCTTCTACATAAATCATGAAAAGTCATCTACTGCAATCAAATTTAAAATGAACCATCCCCGCAGAATATGTAATTTTGTCAAGAAAGCATTATTTAATTTACCAACACATACACACAACAGAAAAAATGGTAAAACTACTGTGCTTTGCTTGGAAATGATGACAAAATTAGTGTGAAATTTAACACAACTAGCACAGTTGGTAGCACTGTCCAAAAACATAACTATTAATGACAGATCTAGAAATGTCCTAACTAAGCATAGGCTAGGTTCAGCTAACCAGCTAACTTAACACTACGCACAATTCAAAATGGAGAAGGCAATGATGTGTTGCTTTCATCTAACATTGACACCATTGAATGCCAGAACACAAGTGACTGAATTTAGATCCATGGAGGGGAAGTAACAATAACATGGGAAGGAGGGAGGTTGAAGTATGTCACTGGTGCTAGATATGTGTTCCCATACCAACTTCTTCAGGAGACCCACATTTCTCTTTAATAAGGCTCCCCTTGTTCAAACATGACATATTTAACAAGGACAAATTTTAAATATCAGAAAATATATTCAATTAATCACCATCAAATTCTATACCATGAATCATGTAAACATGCCACTAAACCTTAAAAGAAAACCACAAAGGTGGCAATGAATCTAACAATGGACTTCTGTCACCAGATAAATAACAATATCTTTATCACATTTCTACTTCAACGTGTCTTGTGCACACTTATTTTCACAGTTGTAAACACACAGAGATGGTGTACATATTGTGAGGGTTATTCATTATACACAATATAAGCCATGTGTGTAAACGTTTCCAAAAACATATCTTGTTGGATGGCCAACATACTAATGTTAAGTCCAAATGCAACTTGTTTGAACTGAAGCCAAAAAGAGGCAAATCTATGTTCAAATGGTAGTATTTCCTCTGATAGTTAACACTGACCTTGAAAACTTTTTCTTTATTAGTATACAGCTAATAGGTACAATATAGCTTTGTTGTGCTTCAAGTAGTCACCTATGTTGAGATATAGGTGTGAATCCAAGCACATCATTCAACACATTCCCACCACTTCAAATATTCCCACAGCCTGCTCATCTACCTACATGCTTGCCCATGTTCTCCCCACTATCTCTGTAACCTATAAAGAGTGATAAGCTGCCAGCTTCAATACCATCAAGTCAGTTTTGCCAAAAGACAGCATCACTGTAATGACATGTAAAATTGTACATTTCAATGAACTGCTACAGGTCACCTAAAATTATAATGTTGAAGATACAAGAGTTTTTTGAGGAAGCGAAATTGATAGTGACCACAAGCTAGTGGAAAGCAAATTTAAATTCTTGACACATGGAAAACACAGCTACAAGAAAAAGGACACAACAATATACACAAAACCCTCAGCATTCAAAG
>Ga0136643_10001890_pt1 | contig 26402 bp, 16 predicted proteins | sample TergutLab28metaG_FD_96883 | JGI IMG/M metagenome (GOLD analysis project Ga0136643, IMG submission 96883) | Labiotermes labralis P1 segment gut microbial communities from Petit-Saut dam, French Guiana - Lab288 P1 (version 3) (version 3) | ecosystem: Host-associated > Arthropoda: Insects >... | reverse complement strand
GTTGAAGAATAAGAGACCAACTTGATGTCACTAGTTATTATGTTTTATTTCACTTCTTCTATGCTCAACATGTTTCGGACATTAATACATCCATCATCAGGAGCCTGCGCCTTTTCTACTTTATCACCACATTGGTCGTGTATTCTTGTTTCGAAGTGTGTTGGAGTTTCGGTGTGGCTGGGTTGGAGTGGTGTCCGTGTAGCAGGCTGAAACTGTGCTTCAGCCTGCTACACAGAAACTCCATCATACATCGAAACAAGAAAACACGACCAATGTGGTGATATAATAGAAAAGTCGCAGGCTCCTGACGATGGATGTATTAATGTCCGAAACATGTTGAGCATAGAAGAAGTGAAATAAAACTTAATAACTAGTGACTTCAAGTTGGTCTCTTATTCTTCAACTATCACAATGATGCACGGTCCAATATACATATGACTTTGATGGTATCAAGATGCACGATACAACGATAAAAAAATTATTTATATGTGTTCCGGTTTTTTGCTCAAGATTTATTACACAAGAGACTTCACTAAGGAGTTACTAGGTTAAAATTTAGTTTTAGGCTTGATACGGTTAATTCGAATGTTTGAGGTAAATGTCAGGGAAGTTTACCGCCGCACTATTGGTATCATTAACGAAAGGGTTTTATTGTTAATGATACGTAAAAAAAACCGGTGTTTTGGTGAGGAAACCTGAGGGAAAGAGACCACTTTGAAGACCCAGGCTTGGATGGGAGGATAATATTAAGATGGATCTTCAAGAAGTGGGATGTGAGGGCATGGACTGGATCGATGTGGCTCAGGATAGGGACAGGTGGAGAGCACCTGTGAATGCGGTAAAGAACCTTAGGGTCCCATAAAATGCGGAGAATTTTTTAATTAGCTGAGAACTGATTAGCTACTAAAGGTGGACTGTGCTCCATGGTGTAAGTAGGTAACTAAATGAAAAATATGTGTATTGTTTCTAATGTGGCCCGCAGACTGTTTTTCTCGTGGTTTCGTTTCTTACCAAAAAGGTTGCACGCAGCTGGTTTAAAACAGTGTTCAAGAACATATCGAGGCTTATGAAAGTGGAACTGCCTATGGAACCTAGCATATTATACAGCCCGGAACTGAGTGCTCTGTACAGATGAATGCCTACACGTTTCTTATTTTGTAACTTTTTGGAATACGTTTACATAGAAGACAAAATGAACTGGGTGTATAATATTGTGGTATGGTATATGCATGTAGGTTGTGACGATCGGAAGTGCGTGGGGACGGAAATAAATTTTGTACCCAGTGGCGGGATTTCGTATTGACCTTGTCGATGAACCTAGCGGTTTTCTAACTACTGCAGGTGAACGCTGGCAAATTGTGGGTCAGCAGAGCTTCGTAATCACTCGCAAGCTGGTGAGCACGCTGATGAAATTTCAGTCGCCATCTGTTCTCAAGCGGAGAATGATTAGTGAGTTAACAAATAACATTCCTTTAGTTGGTTATTTACGCAACATATACCTTACACATTCACCTCCGTAAATTGCTATCCGACACACGCGATTCAACAAGATTTGTTCGTTAGTTAAAGATTATTGTTATTTAGTTGCTTAGTCACTCAGTTAAAGGATTAATTTTGTTAGTGATTTAGTTAAAATAAAGTTTTTCGGTTAATTCGTTCTGCCAGTTATTTATTTGAACAACGAGTTATTTAGTTTTTTTTTAGTTACAAAATACATTCAGTTAGCGTTTTAGAAGATGCATCAAGTTTGTTAGTCATTCAGTTAAACAGTTGTGTTCCTTCTTCAGTCAGTCGTTTAGTTAAAGATTTAGTAACATTAGACTAAGCTTTATGTCTGGTACACAGTTTTAGTTTAGTACGTCAGATAGTTAACAAGTTGTGTTAGTCAGTTAAATATTATTTATTCGAATCTTGACAAATTACATTATTCAGTAGGTCACTTCACCGTCTGCCAGTAATTAATCCTTTAATTAAGTTGTGTATTGTTTAAGTTTTTGATTATTTTATCGCGGTAAATAAATTTCGTTATTTATAAATTTCCTTCCACTATTATATTAAAATATCATATAGTCGTTCTTATATATCTCGGTCCTATAAGTAAAATCGTAGTGTACATAAATTTTTATACCTCATTGACAAGGTGTATATATGTTAAAGACTATCCTCTTCTATTACATGGATCTTCACTTGTTGAATGTTTGATGGTATGCCTCAGTCAAAAGCATATGCTCTAAACTCAAACCATTAAGAAAATAACTGCATGATCTTGACTTTCAGAATCACTGACTGTCGATTTCTATGAAGCCCTAGCTAATGCACTGTATACGCTGGTGTTCAGTAAGAATTTGGTGGGGGGGGGTAATTAGATGGAATTTTGCAAGAGTTCAACTGGTTCAGTTCTAAGAACGTAATAGGAAGATTTAAGACCTGTATTGGGCTATTCACGGTGTAGTTGTTTAACAACGTTCCACGATGTAGAATTGTGGCTTTGGGATAATATATATTTTGAACCTTTACACTACTCAAAATTCAAAGGTGGAATTAAAAATGTACGAAATTTGTCAATAAATTCCCACCTCTGCTGCCTCATGGCACAACAAACGTCTATCTCATGGCTGAAACGTAGGCACCTCTGAAATAGCTACAGCCAATCGATGACTGATTTTATATCAAAACTGAAAACCTGCCAAATGGCCACGCATGGCCTTACTTATCACCTAAATTTTTATTTTGGAGAAGTTCTCCCTTTCTGAGTCAGAAAAAAATACATTTTGAAAATCTTCAGTAAGATGTGACATCGCCCCTTTTCATTCTTATTGTCAAATGATGCCAAAATGATGGTAGCTGCGGTAGGCAGCCGAAACATGTAGTAGCGCTAAATAAAGGAGCTTTATATTAGATTTGTATGGTTGTGTTTGTCGGTGAATGTAATACTTCAGTAAAAAAAATATTTCTTGAATGGAAGGATGGTTGAGTCCTTGAAGGACATCAAGCATACGTGCTGCTCACTTCCCTTTACTTCTATTATCTTGCGACCTGTTTTCTTAAGTGTTACGGTAAGGATGATTAACTTCTCTGAAATCTCTTTGCTTGTATGTGTTGATGCCGAAATTGATCCTTACATCTGATGTTCTGTAAACGTAAGGACTTTGCCTGCGACGTACAATTTTATTCCCAGTTTTACTACAAATGTGTAATAATTTTTATTGTAGTTTATTTTTCAATTATAACAAAGTGACCTCCCAGCAATTGAAGTATTGAACTGTTGGTCATTACTTTCGAAAGAATAAGAGTAGTTTTATGCTGCCGCGGAACTAATCCATATGTCAGTGTCTTGAGTCGATTTTGAATTTACTTCCCGGTATTAGACTCTTACGATATTGATTTATGAGCATGAATCAACGTTCTTAATATTCCGTAACTGTATTCTTTCTCTTTCAGTCTCCCATTTCTTAGACAAATAGAAACGAATGAACAGTATATCAGAAACAAAATGGAATTTTGTAGAGTTTATACACAAATGAAGACTCTTTCCTCCTTAATATCAAGCTAAAAGTGCGTTTCCACAGTGTCATATCGTCGCCTGTTGGGGACAAACCTAAAATGTATTAACACTAGTCTTCTGTTGCTCGGCGACCCGGGCAGGCTATGCGTACTCATTTCGGTAGTTTGTTAAAATATTCGTCCGATACCTTCTCCGGCTTGCGACAGGTCTGTAGCCATTTCCAATGCGAATTATTCACAGAGTGCGATCTGGTGCTTCCTCTTTCAATTCAAAGGATCTTCTCTTTTCCATAAGGTCATCCAGTACCTGCTTACGTCTTCTTCCTCTTCTTCCCGTCCCGTCTATATTTCTTCAGTAACTTGTTTAAGATGTGACCCATCCAGGTACCTTTTCCACATCTGGTGGTGTAGGGTGTTCTTTTTGACTCTGTGTGATACTTCTCCATTTTTCATACGATCCGTCCATCTGAACTTCTCCGTTCTTCTCGAGCACCACATTTCAGAAGTGTTGAGGCTATTTTCCGAAGTGTCCAAATTTCTGAACCAAACAAAGCTGTTCTCCAAGCGTAGCGCTTCATTAGTTTCTTTCATAAATTTAAGTCCAGTTTGCAGGTAAAAAGAGGCTCCTTACTGTTGAATGCCGCTCTTCTCATGGAAATCCTGGATTTAATTTCGCATTTACTTTTTGCATCATTTGTTAAGAGGCTGCCCAGATGCGAGGTAGTGGAAATATTCCACATTTTCCATGTAGAATAATAAATTTCATTATCAAATGAGATTAAATTTGAATGACCTTAGCAGCGTTTACCTTACACCTACGTTTACAAGAAAAATGTTTTATTACTGCTAACATTCAGATTGATGGAGCCGAATTCCGTTAGTTGAAATGTGCACAACAGATATAACTTCTTTGACTGTGCACTATGACAATGATGAAATGTTAATTTGATTTAATTATTTGAGCCAAGGTTTCCTGCCAGTGGACAATAAAGAAAAATTATCCTTGCGAATTTGTTTGTTTATACAAAATAAAGAAGTTGTACCGTTCATTTAAATGCAGCAACGTGTATTGTTCCGCCCCTACACCAGAACCCGGGACTGTAAGTTCCGTGACAGTAGTCCTATTGACCTCGAAACATGACCTAGTTCCCACAACAGCTAGCAACTGCAACAACGTCCCCCCCCACTGTTGTGCAGAACTGTTGCTCCACTATGAAAATAAACTGACACTTTAAACATAGTTTTCATAACTCATGTCTTTCCCAGGATGCAGACAAACTATGAAGATTGAGACTCAGTTTAAGAGGAATAGCGATGTAACTTAGTCCACACAGTACAGTTCTTTCTAGAAATCGGTAGTCCATTGGTTGCTCAAGAAATTCCCAAACTCGTACAATTTACTGTTGTATACACAAGAGTCTGCTACCGGTTCCTCTCATATGCCAGATAAACACAGTCCAAACGTTAGTGCAATGTTTAATATTTATTTTGATATTAGACTGTTATTCAGTATATGTCCAGATCATCCAAATGATCAAACTTGCTCTTTTTCCCAACCACAATCTCATCTTCCCTATGCGTAATTTTTTTTTGTCATTCATCCAGCCCACGCAGCTGTTTCGCAGAGTACGTCTGCACCCGTCGCATCTCGTGACACGTGCGGTGTTCAGGGCAGCGGTAATGTGTGGTTGACCCTTCAGTATTCAATGATTCGATCACCGTAACGGCGCTTAATTAAGAGAACTACTTTCGAAGATCCTCATTCTGTCTTTTTCTATGTTCTTATTCATTACACTCTCCAGAGATGCTCTTAAAATGCTTCCTTATTCCCTCTGCTTCTCCCGCCTAATAAGAAATAAAGAATGATAACCTGGTAACGCTTCTAACTAAGTAACTACCAAAAAACCTAATTTTTAATAATCAACTAATTATCTACGAGACTAAGATAAATGTATGAAGGCGTACTGGGGGACAGAAGGTAACAACTCCACTCATTCTTAACCTCGGCACTGGATGGTGGCGAATATTCGACGTCACGGCCCGACCGATTATCTTAGGACACAACCCCGATACCGACTGAATTGGAGGTTGCTGGGTTCCAGAACCCGTCTGGATATTTCTGGAGCAGCCTAGTCCCTAAACCGATTACTCTCTCTCGGCTCCTGAATAATTAGCTATTGGAATTAATAAATGACCGACCGGTGTTCGAACCCAGGTAGGGGCGAGATTTTCCAGATCCATCCACACCAGATCTGAGGCCTACCCAGCCTCCTGCACAGTGGGTTTCAGGGGGCTAAAGCGGCCGGATCGTGGTGTTGACCAACCGCCACCTTCTAGGGCTGAGGTTGAGTGCGCATGTAGATGTATCTCTAACTCGGCACAGTGCCCGTTTGGCATGTAACGGGACAGCCTTTTTCTAATTAATGGCCTGACGAATAAGCGACATTCCAGTTAACTGACAGACTAGCAGGCAAAGTGAGTGGGGCTTGGTCAAGACTAACAAACAGTTCGTGCTGATGTAACGTACTTACGCTGAAAGCAATGTTGTCGCTGATACTGGTATAACATGTTACAGTTCCTATAGCAGTCAATGTTTTGGTGCGTCGGTTTTTATGTGGCGCTGTGAGGTCACTTGACAAAACACACTCTGGCCTTAGATTGCCATTGAGAAAAAGCACAGTGAAGGAACAAAGGAATTTCAGTCGGGCTGTTTGTAACAAATTGTCCAGCTGTGTTGAAATATGCAATTTTAATGTTTCGTTTTGTTGCCGCCCTCCTCTATAAATTGCACCATCTCACGTACTGCTGGTTCGACAAAAGTATGTCACGCACCACTTGAAATTTTTGAAAGAACTGGCCTCTTTTTAAAAACCTTACGAATACAAAAATTTAAATTCCGCCCAAGACTTTCTTTTTATAGTGTACGTCAATCTGTAATATCGAATCATCTGTGGTGCAAAATTCTGCGGTGGGAGCGCCACTGTTGGCGTACTACCGTACGATACTGCTATGATGTCTGTTCACAGAGATTCTAAATATTCACTTATGTTGGAACAATTCGAGTAACTGTCAACACAGTGCTTCCTAGCCACATTGACACTAATGCTGTAGACAAAGCAGATCTCCGGAAATTTGATTTGGATCCAGCCGTAACGTGGGTAGGTGCTCGAAATCATTTTAGTTATTTTGAAGTAATCCATTCCATGCATTCTCGTATATTAGACATCTATTACATGAGAGTGCACGGAATGGAATGTCAAATATATGACAATGCAAGGAATGGAATGTCTAGTATATGACAATGCACGGAATGGGATGTCTAGTATACGAAAATCCAAGGAACGGGATGTCCAATATATGACAATGCACGGAATGGAATGTATAGTACATGACAATGCACAGAATTGAATGTCTAGTATATGACAATGCACGCAATGGAATGTCCAATATATGACTGCACAGGATTGAATGTCCAATATATGAAAATGCACATAATGGAATGTCTCGTATATGACAATGCACGGAATGTCCAATATATGACATTGCACGGAATGGAATTCTAGTATATGACAGTGCACGGAATTGATTGTCCAATATATGACAATGCAAGGAATGGAATGTCTAGTATATGACAATACACGGAATGGAATGTAGAGTATATGGCAATGCACGGAATGGAAAATATATTATATGGCAATGCACGTAATGGAATGTCTAGTATATGACAATACACGGAATGTAATGTATAGTATATGGCAATGCACGGAATGGAATACTTCAAAATAACTGATGCTCAACAGACAGGGTTAATTAACTACTGTAAGAATACCAAGTACAAACTGCTCAAACCCAAGGCAGCAGCATGGTTCAACAGCAAGTCTCATATATGAAGAGACTTCATTTTAGTGAATTTGTCTGCCGTGAACACTTGAAGTACTAGGTTAATTTTCGGCTGACGTGTAGAATATATCGAAAAGTCCATTTATGTTCTTCCTGACCTGCAAAGTAACAAAATAACAAAGTACTCCCCCCGCCCTCCACCACCGTTTGGTTAGTCTTTTAACATTTTAGAGTGGCAGACAACAAAATGCACCAATTATTCTTTCTTATGATTGTTCACTTATTTCAGTGACGTAAAGCCGTAAGTCCACTTTTTGCCGTATTCTGAAGAATTTTCGCATTTCGGTCTTAGAATGTGGAGCAATAGAATGTGGGCGGCGTGAAATCCTTGCCTTCGGTCTCGTCGCGCTGGACATACGCAGTTCCGAGGAATGAGGACTCCTAGTAAAGCTGGACGGCAAAATAACAGGTTAAAATTAGAAGCAGAAAGTAACACACGGATAATGGGACTAGGTTTCGACATAGTGATGGCGGAGTAAGGCGGTGCTCCGATTTTCATGCCGGCGAATATGCAGTAAATTAACTTCCGAAATGCAGCGCATTCAACGTTGGGATGTGGCGTCCCGGCTGATTCGGCGTGGCCATACCCCGCGGGAGGTTTCCAGTGATGTCACGTTTTTATAAACCTCAATTTAGCACCTACTCCGCGCCCATTTTGTTACGCTTACCTCAACCCCGTTTAGAATTTGGCTCCTCCCTCGGAGACTAAAGTTACTGCACTTAATTTCATGACCTCCGGCTTTCGCGCTACCAGCGTCGTCGAATTATATCCGTGGTTACGCTTTCATGTGAACGCCTTGAGGCGACGCTGATGTCTTCAGGCGACCAGCCGTTTCACGTGTTACTTCCATTAGATCATTGCAGATAGGAATTCAAACTGCACGCTACGCCCACGAAGGTAAAATCGGTGCTTTGTATCACGTTGTCACGTTTGTACCAAACGCCATTCTCTCTTGTCTGTGTCTTTATTCACGTACCACGTAATATTTACGTGTTGGCGGTCACCTATGTTATGATGTGTTAACAGATATACGAACGAAGTGTATATAAATGATAAAGTATAGAATAAACACCTAAGGTAAAGAATGTGGGACATGGTGAGATCACTGGGTAATTATGTGTGTGTGATTACATAAGTTAAGTCATACCGCAGGACGGCTATATCCAATTTGTAGAAAATTGTGCCAAATAATATTAGAATAATCGAATCGAGGAGGGCATAATGGGAAGGCCATGTAGCATTCATGGGGAAATACTGTACAAAGAATTTAAATATGAACGATGCTGATGAGTTATGTTAAAATAGATCATGTCAGTTACCTTTACATTATTAAGGCCGGTGTGTTCTTAGGTATATATGACTCAGTAAATTATCATTCGAGCCCAGCTTATGTATCAGCTTCTGCAATGGTTAAACTATGTGTTGTGTTCGACTGATAGTTTATTGGATTGTGCCAATCAGATATATTTATGAAATTAAATTAATTTTTTTCGGGATCGAATCCCGGTGGTGACGAGATTTTCCGCCCGTCCAGACCGGCCCTGGGACCCACCCAACCTCCTGTAAAATGGGTACCGGGTCTTTCCCGGGGATAAACTGCGGCCGGGGCGTGCTGCTGACCACTCACCCCCTTCTAGTGCCGCAGTCATGGAAGAGTAGAGCTATACCTCTACCCACCCTCTGGGCTACACCGGGCCTGTAACGGGAACACTTTACCATTTTTAATTAATTTTTTGGGCTCATCCTAGTTGCAAGTACAGGCCGATACACTTCGTCCACTGTCTGACAACACCTCATTCAGCGGAAACAGCTTTCCGCGTGTTCTGTGTAGGACGGAAAGGGAAATAAGTAATACGAAACGTTATGTGCAGTCTACACAGTGCTGGCAATTTGATTACGCTTGTGAAACTTGGGTAGATTAATGTGACTGAATAACTGAAATTGCAGGTGTATTAGAAAGTGTTCTTACCTGCCGTAAGGTGAATTAAATAATTGTACAAATTACAACATACAATTATAAGGATAAGTACAGTGAGTCAGACTCACGCTACCTGTCCTTAACATCGTATGCAACACAACGGGGAAGGCTCACTTAAAAAAATTACAACAGACATATCGCATAACAGGAGTTTTGTCAAATATGGGCGTCAGCACATTATTCGTGTAGAGACTGAAATGGTTATACTAATTAGAGCACAATAGACATAAGTGGTTTAAACCGGCCGGGTTTATGAATGACTGGAGTTATATCTCCATCCCTCCGCAAAACATCAGCACATGCACTAGAATTATACCTCTGATTGGGCACTATAATAGGGCAACATCCGACATAATTACGCCCATAGTGGTCGGTTGAATATCACTCCAGAATTGCTTACCCTTTTGCTCCTGTGTGCTTGGTGGTCAGGTAGCTGCATATTCAGGCACAGCACGAAGTTTGTTGCGAGCAGTGACGTAAGGACTGCTGGTCGGCACGTTAGAGTGAACGTAGATATGAAATATGGACCTGGCTTCAGATGGTACAGCTTTTATTAATCCTTGTTAGCATACTTTTTTAGAGGTAGGTCGTTGCACCAATTAATAATAAAGCAAGACTTGTTTGCCAACAACAAGAAACCTTCGTAGTTTTGGTGTTCCGTCGACGTTGCAGTATTACGGTTTATTACGTTATTTAATAAATTCTGTATTCATTACATAACTTTACGTTGCGGGATCCTTAAGCCATTCCGGTACAAATTGGAAACAATTCTATTATAAAAAAGATTGCTTTTAGTTTTGCAGCAAACACTCGTTACTTTTCACTACGTAAAGGATTTTATTATTATTCTCCTTCTTCTACTACTACTACTACTACCACCATTACCAGTACTACTACTACTACTACTACTACCACCATTACCAGTACTACTACTACTACCACCACCACCACTACTACTACTACTACTACTACTACCACCATTACCAGTACTACTACTACTACTACTACTACCACCATTACCAGTACTACTACTACTACTACTACTACTACCACCACCACTACTACTACTACTACTACCACCACCATTACCAGTACTACTACTACTACTACCACCACCACTACTACTACTACTACTAGTACTACTACTATCACCGCCACCACTTTTACTACGACTACTGCTACTATTACTACTACTACTACTACTACCACCATTACCAGTACTACTACTACTACTACTACTATCACCATTACCAGTACTACTACTACTTCTAGTACTACTACTATCACCACCACCACTTTTACTACGACTACTGCTACTATTACTACTACTACTACTTCCGAACTCATCTGTTAATAGTTTGTCGACAATTGAACATTTTATGAGGTGGAGTTGTCAACCCCACGTCCAACTCCGACATGAAGGAGCAGGGTAACCCTTTTTTTGTGGGTCATTACCTTTAACTTGTCCGGCATGGGAGGCACTCGTGAGCGTAGTTCTGAGGATCATCGGACATCCCAGGCCCCATTATCTTGCCGAAGTATTGGTACGTTCAGTGAGGCGTTAAGTCTTTCAGGACTAAACTTAAGGCGTGCAATTTTGTGTAGGAAAATAATCGCTGATTTCGGTGACAGTCGTACAAAAGGAGTTAAAATCTCTCCCGCAAAATGCGCACTTCTTGGGCGCGTTCGCAAAATTGAGAGTAGTCACTATTAGCTTCGTCATGTCGGTCTGCCCGTCCGTCCGTCCATATGGAACAACTGCATTCCCACTGGACGGATTTTCATGGAATTTGATATTTGAGTATTCGAAAATCTGCCTAGAAAATTTAAGTTTCATTCAGATATGACAAGAATTACTGGTACTTTACATGAAGAACATTACACATGTTTGATCATATTTCGCTCAGTTCTACTTAGAATGAGAAATGTTTCAGGCAAATATTATAGAGCCAATCAAAACAAACGTTTTATTTCAAAATTAAACTTTCTTTTTAAAATATCTTGCCGTTTATGAGAAAGTGGAAAAATGTTGCAGATCCGAACAAGCCACGGATGACAATAATGCGCATGCGCATTGTGTGTTGGATACCTAAGGATACAGACACACACACACACACAGAATATGTAATAATTATTGCTTTTCCTCTGCAACAGTGTTTTCACTAACACGACTTAGTGTTACATTTATACGTGCATTGCCTATCTTGTTGGATATTAAACCTGTTGGAAAATATAGTTATCACCGGTATTGAAAGGATTAATTTGTGTGAAGGTAGCGTCGAGTGAGTAGCTATGAACTTCTGGAAGCCACATTCTGTAGTGCTAGATGAAATGTTCATAGACGAAACGTAACTGGACGCAAAATAATAAGAACTTGTTTTGTAAGGACTGCGTTCTTCTGGGTTGTTACGCAGCGAGTGGTGGTAATTCCTTACCGACATTTCAACCGATAGATTGTCCCGAAACTTGGGTAAGGAATTACCCACTCGCTGCGTAATAACCCAGAAGAGCACAGTTCTCATCTGCTTGTCGACGGAAACCTTAAATCTCGCACCTTCTTTTGTGGCCGAAATGAAGCGGAAGATAATTCTGTGCAGAGAAAATGCTGGACAAAGCGTTCTGGAAACAGTTCTGTGTAAACTAATACGTCAGAATTACTTTAATCTTAGGTGTAATTTAAAATACACCTGTCCATTCAATCGTCTCCTCTATTATACTGAATTTGCTTGTAAGCACATGAATGTTCTACATGCTGCAGGCAATTTAAACGACAATGTTGGTTTGACACACTTCCTCATCTCTACGGAATGTTCAATGATGCGTTGCCAAGTCATCAACTTGTCTGCATAAAAAATGTGTTGCATTCTGAGCGTCACTCATTCTGCTGTTATCCAGGTAACAGACTGTTTCATCTTCAGGGGTCATTATGTTATGTACAGATAATAGGATGATGAGTCTTATTGCAGACGTGACTTTTCTGGCTGTGCATGTGACTCCTGCACCGTGACCATCCGCCTTTCACTATGTTTGTTGCTCAACTATGTAACATTTTCCACTTGTCTGTCATCGTGTGCTCGCCTCTTGAGAATTTGCTGAGCCCATGCTCTTCATGTGGTTTGTTAAACGCTGACTGTCTGTCTGTCTGTCAGTCAGTCAGCCAGTTTCTGTCTGTCTGTCCGTCCGTTTATCCGTTTATCCGTTTATTGTATCTTTCTACCTACCCAAATATCTACCTAACTACCTACCTACCTACCTACCTACCTATCTATCTATCTATCTATCTATCTATCTATCCATCCATCCATCTATCCATCTATCCATCTATCTGTCTATCTGTCTGTCTGTCTGTCTATCTATCTATCTATCTATCCATCGATCCATCTGTCTATCCATCCATCCATCCATCCATCCATCCATCCATCTCTCCATCCATCCATCCATAAATCCATCCAACCATCCATCCATCCACCTATCCATCCGTCTGTCTTTTCTACTTATCTGTGTTTCTATCTGTCGATCTGTTTTTCTATCTGTCTGTACATCTATTGTGCTTCTCTGCATATTTTTCAGCTTTTGTGTATGTCTCTCTGTATCCAACTCTCCGTCCGGAGATATGTACATTTAAGTGACTAAATCACTCAAAGACTGTCATATTGATAAAATAACTATCTGATGATAGACCATGGTATACAGAAAGTAATTTGGAAGTTAATATTCGTTCAGCTGGTCAAGTAATTCTCGCTGTCCATGCATCTCTTATTATCAGTTCCACAGACCTGCTCACAAGATATCGCATCTGGAAACTGTGCTGCGCCTGTTGAGCCAATTTGTCCCCCTCAGGCCGGTTTCTAAAAGATTCACTTTTAATGTTACCCTTATATCTACACTCGGGCATCTCAGGTTCTCTTATGCCCGAAGGATTTCCAAACAGAAACTAGGATTGGCCGTGTACCTTTTCTGTCGAGCGTCCTTGTGTGCGACGGATTACTTTGATTCTTGCACCGTCACACAGGTTTCCAATCACGAAGGCACTGGTCAATAATGCATTTATTCCATCTCCGCTTTGTTTGCCTGCTGTACTTAGAACGTGATTGAAGCTTATCTTATCTGTATGGGCCTTTGCATAGTGCTGGATCCTGTATTAACAGTCTCACCGTGTATTATGCTTTGTGTTCTCCAACATATGATATGTAGCTGTTTGAGCCTTAGCCCGTTGCAAGGTAGGAGCGGTGGTTACAAAGTTAATTGGACAGGCACGGGCTTGCATCTTAAGAGATCCCTTGAAACTTGGATGTGTCTAACTTTAAATATTTTTCAATACTTGGACACCTCTTTCTTTTTTTTGCTTGTATAAATACTGGATATGGTCAAGTTAATTCAACCAACATTTATCCATGCTTCCAAATAGTTATCAGGGTTTTCTTAGAATATTATGAAGATATTTTGGGACGTAAATTTTGATATCGACTTCGAAACATCAACAAATTGACGATTAACCCTTCAAAGGATGAGTTTAATCCGTACTGTAATTACAGTTGTTATTTTATAGCACAGTAAACACACTCCTCGTTTATAAAATGCAGTCAATTAATGCTGTACGGGGAAATAATCGCTGCTGTTTTCTGAGATCCGTACAAAACACACACGTGTACTGTGTAGTCTGAATTTATAATATTTTAACGCTAAACCGTGCGGTACATAAAGCAACCACTGAGCTTGAAAGAATTAAAACAACAGGGAGCTGACGTCTTAGAACAGTTCATTGTTGTTACACTATGGTCATAGAAGCCGGCGATTCAGCTCCCAATCCTACCCTAAGAAAAGGTCATGATTCAGTTTCTTACAGAAAGTCATGATATACAGCTTTCCATCCTAATTCATTTCTCCCATCTTCTTCTTGACCATCCCGGTGGTAAAGGTAAAGGTCTCCCCGTCACATCATGAAGGCACAGGGGGGGGGGGGGTGGAGGGGTATAGCTTTACTCCTTTTCAACCTCGGCGCTAGATGAAGGTGGGTGACCAACGTCACTTCTCGGCCGTCTTACCGCCGAGAACAGGCTTTGTCTTATTTTACACAATTGTAAGTTGATCCCAGGGCCGGTCTGAAGGGGTGTGGAGAAAAGTAAATCTCTTGCCTCCACCGGGGTTCGAACCCCGAACCGTGCAACCTGTAGCGAGTGACTCTACCGGCTTCCCTGTCCCCAATCTTCCACCAGAGGTTTTGCAGAAGTTGTCCTAATAAGAATTCGGCATAAACCCAAGTCCGTCTTAGGCTCCCGGGTTTTAGAATCCTGAAACTAGGTGACCAATATTACGAATTTCCTTCTTGTCTGCTATCCTGATTGCTCGTTTACAATTCGTTCTTCTAGGCACATAAACTCGTATGTTCCTGATCACGTTGCTTGCACGCAAATACAAAATTATTTTGTGTTAGTTAATTTTGTACTAAATATACACGGTGTCGTGTCTGTACACGGACGCATTCTCATTATATCTTAACAGGTTTCGAAATTCCTTTCTAATTTTCTGGAAAATTTGTTTATTAACACAAACAACCAACTCGAGATTTTTTCTTGTTTGATTTGTAAATTAAATTATACTTTCAAGAATCTTTTATGAATGAATAATTTGCGATAGCTGGTAATGGTTTCCGGTTTCCAAATACCAAAGTAATAAGTTCGTGACTTGATATCAGGTTTCCATTCTTTTCGCCATTCTCTCTTCCCATCATGTTTTGATTCTTGTCTTCATTTGGTCTTGCAGTTGTCACAGTGTTTCATCTTCACGTGGAGGCTTTCCTTTGTTTTGTCCGTCACTGGTTGAATGCTGCCTACTTTCATTTGCAGTGAAGTGCAAGCTTAAGTTTTCGCGTCTGCACAAGGATGATAATCACACCGTCAACAAAACTTTCATCTTTTCTTTATGTTTATTGCATTACAGCTGCATGTATCGATTTGGCTCTCGTGAATTAGTCTCCTCTGACGCTGAAAATTTTATGTTTTAGCTCATAACACCTAAAACCGAAATTTCAAACTGAACACAGGCCCCCGAAAAGTAAGGAAAAGAATGGTGTATCGGCGATCAGTTGTGGGAATGCCAATAAATCTTAGGTTTCAGAAACGGAGGTACTTTTATTCAGCAAGTTCTCCAGAAATACACCGCTACGTAGAGGTAGTTTGTTGACCAGTCATCCACACTTTACACGGGATTGTTTCCGCTTCTCAGAATAATTACTTAGCACCAGTCAGAATATAATTGGCGCTACAATACAAAACTTCTAACTGCACCTTCACTTCACTTTCCTTTAAACTGCTTGTACAAACTTGCAAGGAAGTACAGTACCGACCCTGTCATACAACAGAATCAGAACACCTCCCTGCGGCTGACGCCAGACATGTATTCAAGACATGCTAATACTGTATATTAACCTACCTGTGCCTAGTAGAAGCGTCACTTGTTTGTTTATGGTTACGTCTTACGGGTTATATGTAAATTACTACGCTTCGTGCTAGCAGTTTAATGTCATAATGCTAGTATATGTACGACAAGTGGTTCGGTGCCTTGTACTGGTTGGTCTGTTAAGAAAATGGTATTTAATTAGGTTCGAATGTTTCCTTTTGTTGTACGTGCTTGCACTTAGTTGAAGCTTTACAGCAGAACTTTCTTTTGGATACTCTCCTTTGTCTAGGTCAGTGTTTCTCAACCTTTGTGAGACCGCGCCCCGGTAAATACTTTTTTCGTAAGACGAGGGTCCGGTCCCAACAAATTTACTCGTAAATACCTTTCCATTTTTTTAAGTTCATACATTAAACTAAAATAATTATTAATAATTAATTATGGCTTAATCATACAGAGTATTAGTACAATTATGTGCACGGTGTGGCATATTGACAAATATAAAATTACATTTAAATTAGTTATCAATCACTGGACTAATGAAATCTTGTACCATATTGTAGTTTCCTCAGGCCAACATCTGGATCTGAGTTTTTCGACACATTCAAGAATAATTTTCTCCTCGAACATTTTTACTATAAAACATTTATTCATGAAAACTGCTTAGAAAAATAAAATGACAAATTCCAGGACAACCTCTCGCGTCCCGATGTAATTGATGCCAGGGCCTGGTACCGGGCCGCGGCCCGGCGGTTGAGAAACACTGGTCTAGGTGGTAGCTGGGTATTTGGTCTGTAGGCTATTCAACTACGTTGTGTCTGTTACTCAGGTTACTGTACTTCATGAGATTGATATTATCAGGTCTATTATATAATGAGAATTATGTTTCAAGGGGAAGGTTTGCTGTCCTAGTTCGCTATACTCTTACTATCCCTGCTTTCTTACAAGGCAGGTATAAGATAATCGCGGACTGGGCAGCCTCATGATAAGAGCTCTGAATACTTTTAAGTGTGGCATCCCGTTGTGATACAAATACACAATGGCATGGAGAGTACAGTCAATCACAATAATCTTTGTACAACAAGTTGAAATTTGTTAAGCTACATGTTTCGGCTCGCCTATACAAGCATCATCATCGGGCAGTTTAACACAAAGGGAAAATTATAACTGCATAACCACGTGTTGCGCATGTATACTTTTTCCTCTTTGCGACTGCATAATTTTTCATTTGCGCCTTGCTGTATGATTATGGCTCTTTTGTAGGTGAACTGTAGCACGCAGCTTAATAAATTTCAATTCATACGAAGATTGTTGTGGTTGAGGATAAAATCTCTGAAGTTAAAAATATATAATTTTTGCGTTTATACAGCACCGTGTCCTAGCTCTACCAAAAACATCACTGCTCGTACTCAATTCGAAAACTGCGCAGCAATCGATATTTTCAAGGCATGCATTAAATCGAATCTGGGGGAGAACCTAATCAGCTTTCTCACTACCAGCTATAGGAGTAATAAATTCTTCTCAATTGGAATCTCTTCTACGTACTCATAGTGGGTGTAGAGTGTTATTGTTGCACCTGATGGCAGTTAACGACATACACTGTCGTTAGGACTCCCTTGGACGAGGGATAGGCAGAAGCCTCTACCACGGATAACACACAATATACACAAGAGACAAATATCCGTGCTCTCGGCAGGATTTTAACCCGAAATCCCAGCAAGCGAGCGGCCGCAGACCCGCACCTTAGACCATGCGGCCACCGGTATCGGTGGAGTAATAAATGATGGTCTCAAAATGTGTCTTGGTAGAAGGATATAAGGAATGCGTACAGGATTTTGGCGAGGAAAACATCTTAGAGAAGTCCACTTGGAAAAACAAGGAAAAGGAAATATTATACCAAAATAAAGGGCAGGGCTAATGTAGTCGGTATAGCGACTAGCTACGGGCTGGACGGTCCGGGATCGAATCCCGGTGATGGCGAGGTTTTCAGCACCAGCCAAGACCGACCCTGGGGACCACCCAGCCCCCTATACAATGGGTACCGGGTCTTTCCCGGGGGTAAAGCGGCCGGGGCGTGGCGTTGACCACCCACCCCATCTAGTGCCGAGTTTAAAGAAAGAGTAGAGTTATACCTCTACTTCCCTCTCGGCCTTCATGTCCTATTCGAGGGTGAACTTTACCTGTTCCTTTATTTTAAAATAAAGCTGAAGGGGATAAGTTGTGATTCTGAAAATTAGATGGCCCAGGCTCCGAATGGTTTAGAGTGGCAGACTCGGTTGTGCATGGTGTGGTGATTTAATTGTGGCGATGTGTACAAAAGGCACAAAGGTAGGACGCCGGTCCGAGAAACAGAAGGGGTTTAGAACCAATGAACCGTATGAACACAGCTCAGCTGGAAGGTAGTACGGGGGTTTGCTTTCGTATTACATAGACTGTACCTGCACGTTTTTGTCGGTCTGTAGCATAGTGAATGTACTTGAATGCCTTTACTAATCGTTTTGTAGCGAAAGAAGCGTACCCGTTACGAAGTGTTTAGTCATCAGTACTGGAAACATATGTGCCTGGTCGTGATTTTGACATATCCGACGATAAATGTGTAAGAACTTGGTTAGGGATAGAGCGTAATCTTGCGGGTGGTTATCAAATTTAGGGACGAATTATTTCTCTCTGTTGCGTAGATGTCGGCAAAATATTTTTCCAAGACTGTGCGGTGTCAAAACCAAGATGACAATAAAATGAACACTTTTTAATGGAAACTGGCGTAGCTCTCAACTAAATACTTTGTTTGGAAAACTGTATCCTCGTGGCTATCGTGTGAATTTCGTGTTCACACTTATAGTGTGTATTACCCCGAAATTATAGTAGCGAAATACCATGGACAGGGTCCTGTAACTGCAATCAAGTTTTATGACCATGCGTTTGGAAGTGTTTTATGCAAAGTACGTGCCAAAGCTTGTGTGATTTGCAGCTTTGACTCCGTCAGTGCTGTTGCTTCAGTGAAACTCAACTTTAAACGATCGCAAAAAAAAATATCCGCTTGTTATGAATCGTAAAGCAGTATCGGTAGTGGGCGTGGTTAAGTCTTATTACTTGCCTGTTGACTGTGGTCGTTGGTCATCACGGCTTCAGCACCTCTATTAATGGAAAAGTACCGTATCCAAATGTTGGGCGTTTGGATTACTGGGAATATCTAGTATGATTTTTTTTGACGTTTTGTTAACCGTGCATCTCAGTATATTTATCTCAGTACTTAACCAACTTGATGCACAAAATTTGTTTCACAATACGTTTTATTTCATGCCTCTACATGTTTCGAGCACATGTGCTCGTCATCAGGAGGTCAAAATTGCATTACACAGCCTCTGGTATCATCTCACCTATAGATGTGATGATACCAGAGGCTGTGTAATACAATTTTGACCTCCTGATGATGAGCACGTGTGCTCGAAACATGTAGAGGCTTGAAATAAAACTTTTTGTGAAAGAAATTTTGTGCATCAAGTTGGTTAAATGCTGAGATAAATCTAGTATGATTTCGCCTCCCATGATAATCGTATCTTCAATTGAGAGAACGTACAAGCTAATGGGGACACAGACAGCGGCAAGGCCCTGAAATATACGCGATGCCCTTAAAGTTCCGATTTTGTCGGAGGTGAAAGGAAAGGAAGGCGCCGAAAAAAAATTACACTGAAACTGAATTTATTACACATGTGACCTTCTGCACGAAAGTTCAGACCTTATCTCTAGGCACATTTCTTACTAAATTACTTTGAATTTATGGAGTTTTAACAAATATCTCGACAAGAAATGCTTATAAAATTTGGTTTGGGAGGCCTAGGCGTAAATGTGCAAGGAAGGTAAGCCCGACACTGTAATTGCAACATAATTAGTGATCCAAGCTACAGCGAAGCATTTCAGTGCATGGCATTTTTTTCGAAGCTCTGAATTATGGGAAGACGACAATTATGAACGAAGCTGTATTCTGAGATGCTGCAGGGAAAATATATCGCGTAGACTTGTTTGATTCTTGATGCATTCTGTCTGGCTTTGTTTTTGCATATATGTCTTTCCAGATTTGTCGTTGGCTTAATACCTAACAAATCGCCATCGGTGGAAAGCGACAGGGGATTATACTTTTCACATGATCTACATGTTTTCTCTGAAAGTTTCTCCCAGAGATAAAGGACCCCTCACCCACGCTGCCAAGGCCAAAGCTTTTCTCCTGAGTAACAATTAGCACCTCAGCTGACTGGTATTGAAGTAACATCTGGCCAGATGTTGGAAGGCCTCTCTGGGGACGGCTGATATGTGTGTGTGTGTTTGACGTTCAGGTGACCGTGCATCGTGATAAATTCTTATAATAAAACCAAATAGATGCACTAATTTCTCAAATTTGTTTTCAGAATAAAACTCTACATGTTTCGGACAGTTTCTCTGTCCATCATCAGGAATTTTCCACTGTACACACAGCAATGATATATGTCATACAGACCTGCTGACAGTTTGCGAGCAGGATCAGGACGGAAGTGCAGTTCTGTCATTGCTGTGTGTACAGTGGAAAACTCCTGATGATGGACAAAGAAACTCTCCGAAACATGTAGAGTTCTATTCCAAAAATGAATTTGAGAAATTAGTGCATCTAGTTGGTTTTATTATAAGAAAGTGTGTGTGTGTGTGTGAGAGAGAGAGAGAGAGATTGTCAAAATGGGGGACTGGAGAAATACTTTGTGAACATCCTGCCGATATAAATACCAGAGCTTGTTCATGGTATCAGAATGTTTCAACACGTTCTGTCTGTTCCCTTTTCATGAATTACAGCGTTTATACTAATTTGATTCTCATGGCTAGTGCAACTATCGCAGTTCACCTGCCCGTTACGTCGTGTGAACCTACCCTGCAGGCACGGTCCAATTTTCATTGGTTACGCAGTTTGTTGCTCGCTGCAAATAGTTCTTCAGAGTGGGGGCACTGAAAGTCGTTTTTTGCTTTCCTTGCATCATCCGAAAGGTATAACGTACATATCGATGTGTAATTTTTCTAACACTTCATCTACAAATAACGTATTTAAATTAAATTTGGTGTTCCTTGTACATAAACACCACTTCATAAAATAAGTGAAAATGGAAATACTGGGCTCAACGTATTTTTACCTCTACGCTAGTCGTCAGAGGTTTATCAGTTCCACTTTCCAGTGCTGCATCCCCGTTGAATGAAGATTGGGTGGGCCCCAGAACTGGTGTGAAAATTGTGGCGAAGAGAAAAATCAGTGCTATTTCTATCAAATTCTGTATGTCGATTTTACAATGAAAATTATTTATGTAAAGTGATTTTATTTTGAAGTGAAGTGAAGTGAAGTGAGTTACGGTGAAGTTCTTGGGAATAAAAGTGCCATGTACGTTAGGGTGACCTTATACTGAGGGTACTTGATTATGTTGTGAATAATTTGGGTATATCTTGTACTGTGTTTGTTTTATCTTGTACTGTGTTTGTTTTATCTTGTACTGTGGTTGTTTTAACTTGTTTTGTAATGTGTGGGTAAGTGTGTGTGTGTGTGTGGATTTTGTACTGTGTGGGTGTGTGTATGTGTGGGTTTTTTTTAATGTGTTGGTGTTTTGGTAATATATGTAATTGTATTTACTGTGTTTTGTATTGTTTGTAGTGTGTTTTTTATTGTTTTATTTGTTTTGTCTGTACTAGTGTAAGGACTACTGCCACCGAGTGACGACTCATTTACAGTTAGCAGTAGTAGTAGTAGTAGTAGTAGTAGTAGTAATAGTGAAATTCCTTGCCTGCAATACGAGTCCATGATTGGACACGCCTCTGAATTAACTTGGTCAGACTTGCTTTACAATACGTTCGTTTGGTGCCAGTTTGGATAATATCATTTCATCTTCTCTGAACGATGCATTACTTTTGGAAAAAAAATATGGTTTTCGTTTGATATATGTTCAAAGTGAAAGTGTAGAAACTTATTTTAAATTACGAAGACAATCTGCCTAAATAATTACTGTACCTGTTTCATTAATCCGTTGAGGAAGTGGTATAATTCATAGTAATTTAGTGTGTTTTTGTGTTATCTTCTTAGTCAAAATAATTACGTTTGAAGCGTAAAAGAGATAACTTTACTGTCATTTGAAAGTAATCGTTGCATTTCTGTAAAAAAAACGTAATGGTTTTTCTTACGTTCATATCTTCTATTAAGTACAATTAACCGGTTGTAGTAACCAGCTGGCCAAGTCTATTCCAAAAATTCCCCCAGGGCCTCAATCCTTTGAATACCTGGCAGCAACGACCACCGACTGTCACCCAAGGAAAGAAAAAGAGAGTGTCGTAATATCTCGTAACTTATTTTCCATATTAAAAACCCTAATATCTTAGGAAAATTTATACTAAAAATGACCGTCATTTAAGTGAAATGTGTTATCAATTAAATGTTTAGATTAAAATTTTTAATATGGACGTAGGTTAAGAGAAACGTGTCAGTATAGAATATGCAGTGCTAATCCACTTGTATTGGAGACATTACATGGTAGGGACGTTTTGGGTTATCATTGGAGGATGGTGAGTGCGTAAGTAGTTAATGAAGGATGATTTGAGGGACGATCTTCAGACTAACGTGCTACTCCTTGGAGAGGAGTATTTATTTTAAAACTTGATATCATCCAGTTTGTGAAGAACACATCAACGTTGGTGCACGTGAAGGTCCGTTATATACACTCGCAGAATCCTGCAAGAGAACCACATCATGAAACACTTGAGTCTTACCCACATACTCAAAAAGAATTTTTGAGGAAATATTTTAATATGGTGTTATTATTGACACACATTTCTCTCCCAAATGCTCTATCTCTTCTAGCCTTTTCTAATACAGTTTGGTGTGAATTTCTCAACTCTGTGGGCCGGGATAGCTCAGTCGGTATAGCGACTTGCTACGTGCAGAACGGACCGGGATCGAATCCCGGTGAGGAAGAGATTTTCCGCACCCATACAGACCGGCGCTGGGGCCCACCCAACCTCCTCTTCAGTTGGTACCAGGTCTCTTTCCCGGGGGTAAAACGGCTGGAGCGTGGCGTTGACAACTCATTCCTATCTTTCGACGAGGTTAAAGAAGGAGTAGAGCTATACCTCTACCCCCTCTGGGCTTGTTCTGGGGTGAACTTTACCTTATTTCTCAACTCTCCCACGGGTCTTCCATTCCACGTCCGCATCATCCACATCTATTTGATAATGATAATTGTTGAATTCACTTCAGATTTAGTTCTCTGTTATTAACGCGGTGGTACAAGAGCCACAAGGCCAATTGCAGCTATAATAATTAATTAAATTAAGTGGGTGTTCATTTAACTTCTGGTTCAACCGGACAAGTACTATTATAAAACCTGCACTAGAGCACAAGTACAACACAAAAACAATACAAATACATAGAAACGGAACAGTAAACCAACACAACAAAGCAGCAGAACAATGTACATGCAGTAATGGGGCAAAAGCCCAAAGTCTGGAGACACTGATCAGTTGAATTGAGAATGTCACCAATTATTACATAATCTGTTTTAAGGAAGTACTGTGTTTCTTAAAGATGTCGACTTTTTTTCACCCGAAGGGTAACAGCTGAAACGCATCCAGAAGACGGAGGGTCTTTACAGTGAACGGAAATAAATGGAGAGTTTCAAAAATTACTACAAAGTACTCGATTACTTGTAATATTCAAAAGAGACCGGGAACATTTTGAACCTGTATAAATAGAAATGAAAATTAATGCATACTCGTGGAGTTTCCTATCTTACAACGTGTGAAGTTGTAAAATTTGAAGAAAATGCTCATAAGTAATATGGCCACGGGAGAAGCAAGGAATTTTCTAAGAGCTACGAAATTCCGCTGAACGCTTTTACGATTTTTGGCGTCTGTGGACGGTATAGAATTCCATACAATTGAGCCGTACTCAAGGGCAGGTCCATCTAATGTTAAGTACAACATGAGTGAAGAATCGAGTGTAAAGATTCAAAAGGTTATAACTCGAATTTAGTCCAGCATCCTGATTGGGAGAAAATACAGTCTACATGATCGTAATAATGCATTTTCAAATGCGTTTGTACTGCTCGGTGTTTGATGGTGCCCGGACAGTTTGCAGGGGAATCGCGTATTTTATACACGTATTTAAGAACATTTGTTTTCTTAGCAGAAGTAATAACTTAGTTTAGTTGATGATTTTTGTCATGAAGTTTAAGGCGCTTCAACCATGTAAGTCAAGTTCGCCATCCAATTGCAGCAGAGTTCTATCTTCAGAAGAATGGTGGTATCATTAGCGGATAATAGGTGGCTTGGATGTAAATTACAAAGGTAGTTAATGTATAAATAGAGAAGCAGAGGATCTAGGACAGTAGCTTGTGGAACACCAAAAAAACTTCGAAAGGTGACGAAAAAGTGTCTCAAATGCGTACAGATATTACCGATTGGTAATATTTCAATTCAAGTCAATTCATTTCAATAGGTATTTATTACATTGCGGACTTAATAGCACAGGTGCCAAATTCAAAGCCAGAACAAAAAACAAATATAACACAAAAAACAGTACAAATACACGAACTCAAAACACTAAAGAGACAAAAAACGACATGACAGAACAAAAGCACTATAGACTGACAACAGGGACAAACATTCGAAATGCAGAAAAACGTAGATAAATTGATTTTAAAAAGTCACAGATTAGTGCAGAAACTGTTTTAATGAATTAATGGGTTTCCCAAAGATATCGATGTGTATGTACACAAGGCTTGCTGCCGAAATAATAATAATGTGGTAAATTTTAACACTAAGTACCCCAATAAGAATTTTCCTTATTTTTATGTTCATACCGTGTATTTTGATTTATTAATGTTTATTAATATACCAACAAATGCACATAGAAGTAGTATAAAATTAATATAAAAATTACTCCGATATATTTTGGTGTACTTACACCATCTTCAGGGAGGTTACAAGTTTTGTGAGCTACAGTTATGAATATATTTGGGAACAACTTTAACAAATCAAAATTCTAATCCGGAAGAAATTAAGAGCAGATTGAGGTCAGGAAGTGCTTGCTATTATTTCGGTACAGAATCTTTTGTCTTCCAGGTTGCTATCCAAAAATTTAAAGATCAAGATATATACAACTATAATTTTGCCTGTTGTTTTGTATGGGTGTGAAACTCTGTCGTTGACATTGCGGGAGGAAAGGAAGCTGAGGGTGTTTGAAAACATAGTGTTGAGGAGAATATTTGGACCTAGAAGGGACGAGGTAACGGGGGAATGGAGGAGACTGCATAAAGAGGAGCTAAATGATTTGTAATCCTCACCCAATATTGTGCGGGTGATAAAATCGAGAACAATGAGATGGGCTGGGCATGTGGCACGTATGGGTGAGGAGAAGGGGTGTATAGAGTCTTGGTGGGGAAATCTCCACTGGGGAGGCCTAGGCGTAGATGGGTAGATAATATTAGGATGGATCTCCAGGAGGTGGGATGTGGGTATATGGACTGAATTGAGCGGGCCCAGGATAGAGACAGGTGGCGGACGCTTGTGAGTGCGGTAATGAACCTTCGGGTTCCGTGAAATGCGGGGAATTTCTTGACTAGCTGCAAACCAGTTAGTTTCTCAAGAAGGATTCCGCACCCTTGATTAAGTAAGTAAAGTTATGAATTATCATTTATCATTCAATAATTCATAATTTTAGTTGACAAAACTTGTAAGCTCCCTGAGGATGGTTCAAGAACACCGAAACGTGTCGGAGTAATTTTGATATTAATTTTATACTACTTCGATGTGCATTTGTTTGTGTACTAACAAACATTAATGAATTTACCTGTTCCATCTGTTACTGACTTCACTCATATTTATTGATGTTCTCCTCGAATCCGCCTCTCATAGCATACCTGTGTAACTGTTTTGGTCCCGCTGGGATGACCTCTATTGCGAAACGTGTTCCACCTCCGTAAGTAACATTGATTTAGTTGTAATATTGTGTTCCAATACGTAACACTGCTCTCGGTTGCTGAATGACATAGTGTTGACACTGTGTATTATGAAACAGTGCGCTGTGGGTGTAGTCACATTCCACGCACGGGACCGGTTCACATAGACACCACATAGCTTACGTAAAGGATGTCTTCGCCGTTAATCGCTTTGTTTTGCAATCGCAAGCTGCATGCAAATCGTTCCCATGTAACAGTGACACAAGTCGGTTCTGCAAGTCCGAGATGAGCGCGGTATTTCATATTGCTCTTCTGTAAAAAGAAAACAATATGCAGTTACTAGGTCAAAGTATTTTCACCAAGGGGCGTAAAGTATTGGGTAGGAAGGGTCGAATTTAAGAGAAAGGAAGACATTTGAAGCCACAAACACGACTGGTATAAATACCGGCATCCTTCTTTGAAATATCAATTTCTTTTTTGTGTTTATACTTTCTACTTTAATTTTCCTTGCGTACTTTTATTAGGTGTGGGCCTGGTAGCTCAGTCGGTATAGCGACTGACTACGGGCTGGACGGTCCGGGATCGAATCCCGGTGGGGACGAGATTTTCCGCCCGTCCAGACCGGCCCTGGGGCCCACCCAGCCTCCTGTAGAATGGGTACCGGGTCTTT
>Ga0136643_10001888_pt1 | contig 26416 bp, 20 predicted proteins | sample TergutLab28metaG_FD_96883 | JGI IMG/M metagenome (GOLD analysis project Ga0136643, IMG submission 96883) | Labiotermes labralis P1 segment gut microbial communities from Petit-Saut dam, French Guiana - Lab288 P1 (version 3) (version 3) | ecosystem: Host-associated > Arthropoda: Insects >... | reverse complement strand
TTGCCGCACCAATTTCTTGGCGTGGTAGGTGACAGAGTTTTTGCCCATTTGTGGGCAAAAAGCTCGAGACCTTGCACTTTCGCTGTGCGAAAGCGACGCATAGCGTCGGTTTTCCGTAGGAAATCTGCAGTGCTGCGCCAAAAGAAATTGTGTAAGGCAGTTTCAGAACAGGTCTAATAGGCATAGGCAATTTCCCAATAATGCCCATCTAAATCTCTAAAATAAAAATGATAACCGCCCCAAAACACTTCTTGCGGTTCTTTTTCGATAGTCCCGCCCAGCGATTTAATTTTTGCGAACAGTTCATTAACGGCTTCTTTGCTGTTTGTGTTATGGGCAAGGGTAATTCCCGAAAAACCGCTTGCAATAGGTGGCGGAGCGTCTGAACTAACATCTGTCGCCAAATGTTTGATTGGATAAAGTGATAGGGTAGCATCGCCGGTGTTGAAAAGTACAATATTTTCATCGCTATGTTCGGCGTTAATTTCAAAACCTAATCCTTCATAAAAAGTCCGAGATTTAGCCAAATCTGCAACCCCAAGTGTTATCAAAGTAACCTTCATTTTAGCACCTCCAAAATATCATTAAAATTGGTTTCGACACTTTCGCCTGTCTGCATATTTTTAATAGAAATTTTACTGCTTTCAAGCTCGCTATCACCTACAACCACCGAAAACTTAGCATTTAGCTTGTCTGCATATTTTAATTGTGATTTGACAGAGCGATTAGCAAGGTCAGTTATGGCAGAAACACCGTTTTTGCGAAATTTTGCGGCAATTTCAATCGCTTTTGCCAACCCTGCTTCGCCAATATGTCCAATAAATAATTGTACGCTTTCATCAACAACAGGAAGTTTGCTTTGTTGTTCTAAAATTATTAAAAGCCGCTCTATCCCCATACCAAAACCAACAGCACCCGTCGGTTGTCCGCCGTTTCTTTCAATCAAATAATCATAACGTCCGCCGCCGCAAACGGTGGATTGCGAGCCTAAATCGTTTGACGTAAACTCGAAAACAGTACGAGTATAATAATCCAAGCCACGAACGATGGTTTTGTCTATTTCAAAATCTATACCCAAAGTATTAAGGTGGCCTTGCAAAGTCACGAAATGCGCCATTGCGTCATCAGAAATATAATCAAGCGGAAGCGGGGCATTAACCGAAATCGCCCTGCACCCCTCATTTTTACAATCCAAAACACGCATAGGGTTTTTTTTCATACGGTCTAGGCAAAGCGGGCAAAGTTTATCTTTATGCGAGTTCAAAAACTCAAGCAAAGCCGCATTATAAGCCGTACGACAAGACTTATCACCAATAGAATTAAGCCGCAATGTTAAACCCGTAACACCTAATGTTTCTACAAGAAAGAAGTGTGCAAGGCTGATTAATTCGGCATCTGCGGCGGCTTCGTAACTACCAAAAAACTCTGCACCAAACTGATGGTGCTGGCGATAACGCCCTTTTTGCGGACGTTCTGCCCTAAAAATGGGCGATATATAGTAAAGTTTAACAGGCGCAGGAAGATTTTGCATATTGCTTTCAAGATAAGACCGCACCGCCGCCGCTGTCCCTTCAGGCTTTAGCACATAGTCCCGTCCGCCTTGGTCGGTAAATTGGTACATTTCTTTTTGTACAATATCTGTAGTTTCGCCAACAGATTGCTTAAAAAGCTCGGCATATTCAAATATAGGCGTGCGAAGTTCACCGATTGCGAAAAGCCCGCAAATACGTCTAATTTCGGCTTCGACATACTGCCACAATACGGCATTTTTGCCAAAAATATCTGCCGTGCCTTTGGGTTTTAAAATAGCCATCAAATCGCCCCTTTCGTATAATTTTCCATTCTACCATAAACAGCTGTAAATTTCAAGTTGATTTGTTGAAGAATTTCAAGTATAATAGTCTTATGTGGAATTTTATTGATGAAATTATTAATTTGCAGGATTATCAACTTGTTGCCGCTATAGGGCTTGTAGGGCTATTTTTGCTATGTGTTTTATTAAGAATAATATTAACAATCAGTTATCAAACAACAATATTATTAATTAACAACACAGCTAAAGGCATCAAATCTAAAGAAGGTATTTTAAAACTGCCGATAGGCGCATTTTCACGTGCCGCAAAGGATTATATGGAATTGGCGCAAAGCGGCGCAAAAGTCGACGCTTTACAACTTGCCGAGATGTCGGTACGCAAAAACCGCTTGCTTTTCTTTAATTTTAGTAGCCTTGGACGATTTGTAACTGCGCTAGAAACTGCTTTTGTACCATTGGCTATACTAATCGCAATTTCAATGGAAAATTTTATGCAATTTACTATATTCTCGGGCGGATTGTTTGTCATTTTGCGCATAATCGCCGCTATTTTTGATGTACAGACTGCTAAAGAGCGTTATACTACCGTTTTAGCAACTGCTTTAACCCGTGAGGTCGGCAAATTCTTCCCCGCCGATGCAACCAGCGCAATCTATACCTTCAGCGCAGATGTTAAAGAATATCTGTCACGACAATCTGCAATGTATACAGATTTGTTAGTTAAGATTAATACAGATTTTTCAGAAGCTGTGAAAACAAATATCTCCGCAATGACAGCAAGTGTAGAAGCCACGCTTTTTGCCGTTAGCCGCCACGACGGTCTAGGTGTTGCGCTTGATGAAATTAAAAATATAGGCATTGCGGCGGCGGCTTTTTCCGCAAGTATAAGCGATGCTAATAAGGGCATGGCACGTCTAGCAGACGTTGCCGTATTGGAGCAAAGCCTTGATTTGGTCAAGAAAAACCAAGAAATACTGGCGCAAACCGTGGCGCATTACGAAACATCATTGCAAGATGTTACTGCAAAAATGGGCGATGCTTTGGGCAAAATTATATCTTATCATTTAAGTAATACTAATATTCAAATTGCTGATAATATCAATGAAAATTTAAACCAATCAAGAGCCGCAAGCATTGGGCAAATAGAGGAAGTAAAGGCGATTTTTGCCGAGCTTGCCGAGCAAAACCGCCAACAAACCCGTCTTTTGATGAATTTGATACGAAGCGAGGAATAAGATGACGCTAAACAAACGATTGCCGTTTTTAGAGCAGTTTCCGCAACCTAAACTAAATATAAGTGAAACCAAAATTAGCTTACGAGGTTTTGGGCTGATTTATGGCGCAATAGAAATAAGCAATGCAGGCGATGGTGTTTTGGCGGGTAGCATCGCATCTATATCTGATTTTTTATCCTTTTCACCTGAAAGTTTCGAGGGTAATAAGGTAACAATCGAATATACGCTTGATTTGGGCGGAATATCGGGTGAAATCCTTGCAAATGCGGTGGTTACAAGCAGTGGCGGCGAACGTGTAATTGATTTTCACATAATAGTAAATCCGCCGGATGTGTTAGAGCGTGATGGTTATGTGATGGCGGATTTAAGCGATTTTGCGGAATATGCAAGGACAAACACAATAGCCGCAAGAAGCCTTTTTGCCCGCCACGAATTTATGGTTTGGCTTCTTAATATGAACTATTCTCAATTGGACATCTATGAAAAAATTGCCGCAGACCCAAATAAAGAGCGGGCTTTGGACAACTTTTTGGTTTTTAATGGCGAGAAGATGAAGGCGAAAATTTTGCCAGAAACTAGGGATTTATCACATTCTATTAGCATTACCGATACTGCTATAACGGGAAGTATTGTGCTACGCAAAACAACTTGGGGTTTTGCAGAGTGCTCTCTTGAAGTAATCCAAGGCGAAAAATGGCTTAAATTAAGCAAAAGCAAATTAGTATCCTCTGATTTTGATGATGAAAATTTGACACAAATTCATTATATAATAATGCCTGAATATCTATCAGAAAGAGAAACTGCGATTGTAACAATAGATGGCGAGGGCAACGAAAAAGTCCATATTCGTGCCTCTTTTGCTCCTGCATTTTCTGCAAGATTAGACAAACAGTCATTCTTTTTTGACGACAAAGGTAAGTTGATTATTGAAAATAATACAGGTCACGATTTGCTAATTGATATAAACTGCGAAAATTACGTAAAATTTGCCGCAAGACGCTATCATATAGGCAAAATGGCAGAAATTGACTTCGAGATAAAGTTCGGTAGCTTCAAACAAGCGAGTCTGTCGTTCAAAAAACAAATGTATGCAGAAACTTTTATACACGTAGTGGCAATAGATGCAGGCAAGACCTATGGAAAACGTATGGAATTAACCCTTTGGGGAGGATGATTACTTAATTGATGGCTACCACGTACAGTAAGAAAAGGAGGTGATTTGATGGCTAATCGCGCCATTGGAAAAATTTTACGATACGAGCGCATTTATGGGCGTGAAAAAGGTGCAAATCAAGCATTTGTTATGTCTTTGTCTTATTATATGGGATATATTGTAAGCGATCAGCGCGACTTGTTGCATAAGGCAAATTTTGTGCTACAGGCGGCAGAATATCAAGCCGATGTAGGGCTTGTTTTCCTGCGCTGTTTTGTTGCACACGAGCTTGATAATCACGACCTTTTGGAGGATTTGCTCACACAGCTAAAGCCTCTGCGCAATGCAATGAAAATCCATCAACCCCGCTTTTATTCACATTATCTGTACTTTGATTGTCTTTTGTTACTTGCGCAGCAAAAAGAACGTGCCGCACAGAAACAATTTCGTGCATTAAAAGAATACTATCAGTCGCAAAATGTACCCGAAGCACAATTGCTATTAGCTAACCTTAGTCTCGTTTTTGATGATAGTAATGCGGCTTTTGACCTTTTGCACAAAGCATATATCCGCGGCGAGCGTGGGGCATTGTTTTATGTCGCACTTTTACGTGCTTTTAGCGAAGCCAGCCCAAATAATACTAACGGCGAGCTTTTATTGCCACTAATCTTATGGTCGCTAAACACAGGATGTTATATTGAAAATATTATCGCAAAAAATAGCCATCTTGCCGAAACAATGCTACGCCGCCGTCCAAAAACGGCTCAAAGTCTATATTTGCGCTATCAACACGATTGGATTTTGCACATCATAGCAACAGCAAAGATGATTGAAAATGACCTATCGCAACAAGCATTTTTTTACTACAAAGAAGCCGACATCAAACAACTGCACTTTCCTCAATTATATGATTTTTTATTGCGTGCGGCACATAAAAACGGTATTGAAGACATAAGCGGCTACGCATTGTCGCAATACATTAAAACAAATACCATTCCTGACGATATTTTGCCCTTCGTCTATCATCTTGTATTAAAGGGAACTTTAGGTGGCAGGCACGACGAAATTTTGTCGCATATAAAAGGCGATATTGTAACCTTTGCCTGCCGATGTCTTGACGAGCATTTATATGGAAAGTATTATTATAGTCTGTATAAATTCTTATTGATTGCCGATGTGGAAGTAGAGAGAAAATATGCTGCCACTGCCGAAGAAATTGTAAAACAAATGCTGTTTGCACACGATTTAACAGTTGATGATGACAGAGTAAGAAAAATTGTAATCCAAGAAGAATTTAAACGCCAAAGTGAGCCGCACGAGCTAAAGGATGGTCGTTTGCGTATCAATTTATGGTCGTCAAATGTAAAAATCACTTGTTTTGACGAAAATCTACGTAATATCATTCCAAAAAAACCAACAATTACACGGCTAATAGAAACCACCGATTTGCCACTGCTACACCGTTTTTTTAACAGCGGACACCATCCATTAGAATTGCTTATATATCTATCTAACCACTATCTGCAAAACGACCAAGACGACTTATCATCCGATATAATATCAGTTTTACAAATAACTGCAACCGAAACAGGCATAAATAGAGCTTTTGCCCGAATGATTAACGCCGCATTAGGTAATTATTATGCCCGCAGAAAAAACTTCGCAAAAGCAGTAGAATATTTTAAAGACCTTGATGAAGCCGCTATTAATCGTCAATATTTGGAATCTATGTTGGCGGCATATATAGCCGCAGGCGATTATAACCAAGCGGCTCGTCTAATAGTCCGCTGGTCGGACGATATTGCTGACAAAGCTCTATTTTACTCCCTGAAACAAATGTCGCCTCATATTAGTAAACTTGATGCAAAAAAGGGTATGGCAAGCGTTGCCGCAAAACTAGCATTAAAAGGCTGGCACGACGACGATTTGCTCAAAATCGTAATAACACATTATGTCGCACCGCTTATGGCTTGGATTGAACTGGCAAAAGGATTGACAAGCCTAGGTATTTTTGACCCAAAATTGCACAAAAAAATACTTTCTGTATCGATTTTGTCGTGTAATTCAAATAAATCTGTACAAGCAATTTTCGTGAATTTAGCACAAAAAGAACCCCATCAAGACGATGTTTTGGCGGATTTTGCGGTATATCTTTCCTACGAAATTCTAACAAATGGATTTTTACCAGAGCCTGCGACCGTCCGCACAATGGAAGATATTTTTGTACAAAACGGCGAAATTTTGCTTGCCTATGCACTATGCCACATATACATTACCCGTGATGATTTAAGCCGTGAAAAATCCCGAAAAATAATGGACGTAGCCCTAGCCACCGCAAGAAACAACGATATTATTTTTCCCATTTTTAAAGAAATAAAAGACAAAACTGTACTTTTGACGTATATAGAAAAAAGCAGTCCTTTTGTCTATCGTGGTAGGGCGGAAAATTCGGTCGATTTGTACTATAAAATCGGCACAGAAACTCACACCCAACCTATGAAATACTTCGCTTTCGGCTTATTTTTCTGCCATATCCCACATTTCTATGGGGAAAGTATCGAGTATTATTTTTCAGAAACAAGGGGAAGCTCAAGCATCAAAACCACACCGCAAACAATCATCAACAACAACCCCCATATGCTTGAAAAAAGCGGCGATTTGTACTATACTATCAACAACGCTCTTGTGTTCGAGCAAATGTTTAAATATGATAAGGTTGAAGAGATTGTAGCGGCGGGATTATCAAAACGACAAGGCATTAGAGCAAAGATGATGTAATGCCAAAATGCCATAAATTTAGGAGGAAATCATTATGGGAACTTTAGGATTGGATATGGAAAGAGGCTTGTATCTAGGTATCGACTTTGGTACAACAAACTCTGTGGTAAGTATTTATAACTACAAAGATGGCGTGGCACAGACCATTCCACTAGATGGCAGTAATATTTTTCCAACAGCTGTGCAGTTTGAAACCGACCCAGAGGACGAAAACAAACTATCTCGTATTTTCGGTGTACAAGCAAAAGAAGCGGCTGTAATTTACCCGCTTAGTACCGTTTTGTCCATCAAACGCTATTTGGGTCAAGACGAAAAAATTCCTGTCGTTGTGGACGATAAAGAATTTTCTTTCGCCCCCGAACAAATTGCGGCGGAAATATTAGGTTATCTAAAACAACGTGCAGACCAATACGCACAAGACGAATTAAATATTGACGGCGAATTTAGCGGTTGCGTTATTACTGTACCTGCAAACAGCACCGACAAACAAAAGTCTATGACGAAGCAAGCCGCAATTTTGGCGGGTTTCGACCCAAACAGCGTTTATTTGCGTCTTGAACCTGCGGCGGCGGCAATAAGTTACGCCGTAAACGAAACAAAAGACAAAACCGTGCTTGTGTATGACTTTGGCGGCGGTACTTTTGATGCGGCAATTTTGAAAATCGAAAATAACGACGACGAGCCAAACATCAGCATAGTATCTACTTTTGGTGATAACGATTTGGGCGGTAACGACATCGACAAAATCATAATTGATATGATTTTAGAAGAATTTAAAAAACTAACAGACGGCGAAATCGACCTTTATAACGAAGACGCAGACGACGGTGTTAGCAAACGTCAAAAAAAGGTAGCACAAGTTCGCTTGCAACAAGTGGCAAACCAAGCAAAAGAACGCCTAAGCCAATCAAAATCAACAAAAATCGTGCTTGCTCCTTTTATTCAAGAACCAAAAATTATAAATATAAATATGGAAATAACTTTGGAAGATTTTGAAAATTACAAACGACAAAACGGGCAAGGTGATAATCCCGATTTGTTCGAGAAGTTCAAAGACAAATCCCTTACAGACCTCGTGGATGCCACATTGGCTTGTATTGACAAATGCCTTGAAGCAGGCAAACTTGCCGCAAGCGACATCGACGAAATTTTCCTTGTAGGCGGCTCGTCATCCATCCCGTTGGTAACGACGAAAATCGCAGAAAAATTCGGCAAAGAACCGTTTAAATCAAAAATTAGCCCAGCACTTTCTATATCACAAGGTGCGGCTTATTATTGCAATATGATAATGATGCCAACGGTAAAAGGTCCGACTGTACAAGAGGTTACAATCCATCCGCTGGGTTTAGAGCTTGCAGGTCGCCGCTTTATGGAAATTGTCGCGGCAGGCATTGTTATACCACGTGAAGGGCTTGTTATCGAAGCAAAAGAGCTATTAACAACAAACCACGACAATGTGCCGTCTATGGCAATAATCGTATACGAAAGCACCGAAGCCCTAGATGAAAATCCGCTTGTATCTGCCGCAGGTATGAAACGTCTGGCAGGAACAAGTCTGCGTGGTATACCACAAGCACCAAAAGGCAAGGAAAAAGTGAAAGTAATCTTCACCGTAGGGCAGGATAATATGCTAAAAGTAACGGCAAAATCCACCAGCGTAGATGGCTTGGTTACAGAACTTTCTGTGGATGACTTGTATTAATAAGGAGGCGGAAATATGTCAAATACGTCTGCTTTATTTAACGAAAATTTTGAAAAAGAAAGGAAATATGAAGTGCTTGGCGGGGTTCAATATATGGCTCCGCCACCAAGCACTGCACATTCGCAATCCTCTGGTAATTCCTATTCAATTTTTAGGAATTATTTTAAAGGAACAAAATGCAGGGTATTTATTGAACATAACTTGTTTCTCTCTGAAAAAGACCATCTTATTCCAGACGTAATGGTGGTTTGCAATGCAGAAATTATTCAATTTGACGGCATTTATGGCACACCAAATTTGATAGTTGAGGTTTTATCGCCCTCGACTTCGGTTCGGGATAGAGGATATAAGAAAGATTTATACGAAAAGCATAAAGTTGTAGAATATTGGCTAATCGACCCAAAAAACCGAATTGTGTCAGTATACTTGCTTGTTGACGATAAATACAAACTTGACAATGAGTATTATATCCCAGAAGAATGGGAGTTAAAAAGAATGACAGATGTGGAAAAAGAAAAGGTACAATACACATTTAAAACGCATCTTTCTGAGGACTTAATTATTGATATTCGTGATGTATTTGAAAATGTATAATGAGGTGTAGCAAAATGAAGCCTACGAAAATCACTAACCGCAATATAATGTTTTCCGAGCCGGTCTGGAGCGAATATGACCTCAACCTAGGTTTAATTTTGGGTGTCAAGCATAACTTTATCATCGACACGGGGCTTGGAAGCGGTAGTGTTGCCCCTATAATAGACCATCTGCAAGGGGACGGAAAGCCTATAATTGTGGTCAACACACACGCAGATTGGGACCATCATTGGGGTAACTTTGTGTTTGAAGACAGTCTGATTATTGCGCATAAAACTGCATATGAGATAATGAGCGAACATTGGGACAAAGCCTTTGAGCATAATAAGGCAAAAGCCGATGGCGAAGTGCGCAAACACCTGCCAAACCTAGTGTTTGAAGGTGAACTGTACTTTGCTGATGACGGTATTAAAATAATCCACACACCAGGTCATACACCTTGCTCCATCAGCATTTTAGACACAATCGACAAGGTGTTGTATGTTGGCGACAATTTTGGCGATACTGCAGAGCAAGTTTTGCCCGAAATTCATACAGATTTGCAGACTTTTGGACAAACTTTAAATATCTACAAAGGGCTTGATGTTGAGGTTTTTGTATGTGGGCATAACAAACCGCAAAAGCGTGATTTTTTACTAAAAATGGAAGAAAGTTGGAAAAAAATTGTCTAAAAACGCAGGGCTAACGCTTACAAATCGTATATTTGGGAAATGGATGGGGCTTGCGGCTTATTTCGACCGCTTTTTTGCAATGCGGCAAAGCGAGTATTTCCGCCGCCTTAAACAATTGATAGGCGCAAAAATAAATACTGTTTGTATTAATGACAATGCCTTGTCTGCCTATGATATGGAGATTTTCGAGGCTTATGGCAATGTTGTTGACGCCTATCGAATGGTTATTGCACATCATCTAAACGGCGTGCAAAACCTTACTACGCCCGAAATTAGAAATATTTGGGATGGCATTTACGCCCTTATAATGTCCCGACTTATGCAGGATGAGAATGATGAAGGTATCGACGACTTTAGTATAAATCCAATTTTGGCAGAAAAAAGGGAAATTGTTGCACAATCTATCATTTCTGCGGCGGATTGTATAGACGAGATTTTAACCGAATATAAATCTGGCAAAAATTGGGGCATAATGCGACAAAATGGACTTTCGCAACTGTTGGTTGCGGATGAAATAATCAGCTTTGCCGAACTTGAAAATCTCATTAATGATATGACAGAAGATTTAAAACTCTTTGCCTCAAAACCCTTATATAATGCTTATTTGCAGACAGTCGAAACTGCTTTGGGCAACCTTAACAATCTTGAACAGCGCAAAGCCGCTGCAGGCTACAACAATCTGCTGAAAGAAGAAATTGAGATTTTGCGCCAAATAATAGTGGTTCAAGGTATGGCACTTGATAAAGCAATATGGAAAAACGAAACCACACCCGAAGAAGCCGCATTTTTGGGGGAAGTTCTTGCTATTTTGCGTGAAGTTTATCAAAAAGAGGGTCAGGCGTTAAACCGCATAAACAAGGCTTTTATGGAAGCGGCGGCACGAAACCGTGAAAATATGGGGCGCATAGTGATGGACGTGGAAGACTTTGATGATTTCGCATCATCCCTTGATGAAGCCGAGCCTTGCTCGAATTTACCTATAGTTTACGAAAATTTTAAAACAAGTTATATAGAAAAATACACACCGTTAAAAGAATATTTGCAAAATTTGTTTGTAGATGATAAAAAAGCATACGAAAGCAAATTGGCGGCAAAAGCAATGTATTTTGCCAAAAAGTCCATTTGGCAAAGCTCGCAAATGGTTCACGAATGTACCGCCTGTTTTGCCGCTATTATCGAGCATTACGAAGATAGTAAAGAACATTTTGCAACCACCGAAGAAAACGGCATTATCAAAGGCGTTGTTGAAACTATTTTTATCAAAATCGATGCTTTAAAGGACGCTTCTGTAGCTTTTGATGAAGAAACCGCCGCTCTTATTGAAGAATTTAATGCTTCAACTGTTGGCGACACGCAGACGGATTTTATCCAAAACGCCCTAAAATATGCCTTTGATGGACTGATTAATCTTTCTCGTGATGAAAAACGTGGTGCTCAAGCTGTAAAAGCCATAATTGATAGCTTTTTAACTTCAGAAAGTGCTGGCAATACACAAAAAGTTTGGGGCGACCGTGAGGCAAAGCTCGCCAAAAAGGTTATCAATTTCAAGCGTGATGGGCTATTTTTCGAGCTTTCTACCTTTGAAGAAATAATGCATTATTCGGTATCACGCTTACGTGAAAGTCTTGATTTGCACGTGCTGGAATTTGTTGTCGAAATCGACAAACAGTATAAAAATATCGAAGACATCCTAACAAAATACGATATAGAAAAAATTGCACCAAAACCGCACGAACCCTTTAATGCAAAGGAACACGAGGTACTAATGGCAGAGAAAAACGACGACTTTAAAAAAGGCGAAATAATAAAAACAATGAACAGCGGTTACCGCCATAACGATGTCGTTATCGTGCGTGCGAATGTAATTGCCGCACGTTAGAAGATACAATATATATGTGAATAAAAACAACAGAAATAGTTATGAAATATAACTTTTTAACAGGTGATTTATGAGCTGGAAAAAGTATCGCGAGCATTTTAAACTACACAGGATGGATGAAGACCATTTTGTGCTGGGGTTGGATTTTGGCAATGCTACATCGGCTATTGCTTATTTTGACGTTATTCGTGAAAATGCCGAGATACTGGATATTTCCGGCGGTTATGGCAAACCAGCGGCACCCACAGCCCTGCAATATATTGCGGCTAGCAAAGAATGGATTTTTGGCGAATATGCGATACTTAACGCAAACGGACAAGATTCTCTTTTAACGGGATTTGCAGAAAATTTAGGCGGTGGCGCATATTTGGATATTGGCGATGGAAACCGCTCTGTGGTAGATATTGCCGCAATTTATATTGAAGAATTAATTGCAAACTGCCGTAGCATTAACCCAAAGGCTGTTGTGTCTGGTATTGTGGCTGTTGTGCCTGATTTTGTAGCAAGCGAAGCAAAAACGGCATTATCAGCGGCAGTTGCAAAGGCGGGTTACGAAAACTTGCTTATAGATTTGGTGGAAGAAAGACAAGCAGTGTTTGCTTTTTGTCATCATAACAAAATTGCGGCAAACAAATTGATGTGGTTAGATTTTGGCGACCGTGGCTTGCGTGGTGGTTTGTATGAAATTAAAGATGACTATAATACAATAGAATGTCTTGCTGCTGATTTTAACGAAGAATTAGGTTCGGCTTTTATTGATAGAGAAATATATAATTTGCTTGCGGGTTTTTATTGCCGCACACAAAAAACACAGCTTGATGAACTGAGCAAAACAGAGCAAGAGCAGATTTTAACCTTTGCATACGGGCATAAAGATGTACTTTTAAATAACGATGGCAAGGACACACGAATTTATTATAACTTTGTGTATCCACCCTTTTCTGAGGTGGTTTCGGCAAGCCGCATTGCGGGTATGGCTTGGGCTTGGGAAAATGGTTTGGAGGATTTTGTAAATCGTTTGCTTGGCAACCATTTTACAGATGATATTACCGTAATATGCACCGGCGGTGGATTTGAAATGCCTTGGGCAAAAAAGAAAATAGCACAGATTTTTGACACAAAACAGTTATATTTGCAAAAAAACCCAAAAGGCATATTAGCACAGGGTGCAACACTTTATGCGGCGCAGAAATTAGAGCTTTTGCGCTCGCCAAAATTTGAAATCGCCGATGGACATAAAACACAGGTTGATATTGGCATAAGCATTACACAAGGCGGCAAACAACGTTTTTACGCTATTATCGAGCGTGGTAGCTGGTTGTGGCAAAAACCAAAGACGACCTATATTATACCAACTGGCGAAAATGCTGAAATTGAGCTATTAACACGTGATGAAACAGGACGAATATCGCCACTAGGCATAGCAAAATTTAAATCAATGCCAAAACGCCCACAAGGCACAACACGCATAGCATTAGATTTAGAACCGACTGACAATGACCGCTATACCGTCAAAATAAAAGATTTAGGTTTTGGTGAAATTTACCCCGCAACTGGTTTGGTAGAGCGGTTTGATATGAGGATAGTATGACGAAGACTACAAAAATCATAGAGCAAGCCATATTGAAAAAACCATAGCTATAGTATAATGCCGTACTTGTTAGAGGCATTACCGATTGTGATTATTATCATCTTTGGGCTAATGTTCCAATTACCATTTTTTATGCAATATTTGTATCCAGCATTGTTTTGATACTTTCAACTATTCCTGTTGCTTTGGCTTTTGCGTTTTTGACGGATGATAAAAATATAGATTAATGCGAGATAGAAAATACGGAGGTATAATATGAACTGGGAAAAATATCGTGAAGAAATAACGGCAAAGGGTAATTTGCCCGAAGATTGGTATATTTTAGGCATAGATTTAGGCACGACCAACTCTGTTATCAGCTATTGGGATAATGGTGCAAAACGCCCAGAACCCATCGACACTAGCAATGGTTTTGGTAAAATTCCGCTACCTTCGGTGGTGCAATACCGCCCAGAAGATGACGGCGAAGGGGAGTGGGTTGTAGGTGAAGAAGCGTGGCGTAGCATCAAAATCTACCCCGAAACTACAATACGCTCTATCAAACGCAAAATGGGTACAAATGAAACGGTAGAGCTAGGCGGGCAAGAATTATTGCCAGAGGAAATTTCGGCAAAAATTTTACGTGAAATGGTGGATTATTGCCAAAGCCTTAACCCAAAAGCAGAAATAGCAGGGCTTGTTGTTTCCGTGCCATACGACTTTGATGACAGTGCAAAAAAAGCCACAATGCGCGCCGCAGAAATAGCAGGGCTTGCCGACAAACTAATTTGTCTAATGGAAGAACCAAAGGCGGCGGCACTTGCCTATAACTTTCGCCGTGAGCTTGCGCAGGACGAAAAAATCCTTGTGTTCGACTTTGGCGGCGGCACTCTTGACATAACTTTGTTCCACGTGTCAGAAAAAACTGACACCAAAATTAAATTACAGGTTATAGCCGAAGGCGGCGAAGCCCAGCACGGCGGCGATAATATTGACGAAATAATACTTGCAAAATGCCACGACCTTATTGGCGAAAAAATAGGGTTATCGCCCGCAGACATTGCGCCAGAAAACGGCGCAGAGCTTATTTTGCGTGCAAGAGAAGCAAAAGAACGCCTAAGCGGTGTTAAATCTTTCCGCATACCTTTCACATTCTGCATACCGCCTTTTGTAGAGCTTCTAACCCGTGAACAATTCGAGGAATTATGTGCAGACTTTATCGACAAAACCCGCAAGTTGGTACAAAAAGCCCTGCGTGAAGCCTATAGCGGCGCAATTTACCCTGACCAAATAGACCGTGTACTACTAGAAGGCGGCTCGGCACAAATGCCTTGGGTTCGGGATATGTTCATAGAAATTTTTAATGACGAAAATAAAATATATACATCAGAACGCCCTGCGCTCGATATTTCACTGGGTGCAACCTATTATGCCGCTATGAAAATGGGGCTGTTATCCGCCGCCGATATGGAAGCCGAAACGCTGGATGTAGAGTTTGAAGTATCCACACCGCACGATATTGGGCTAGAAATACAAAGCGGCACAAAAAAATCGTTCTTCCCTATGATACGCCGTGGAACACCTTATGCGCTTGCCAAAAAAAGCCACATTTTCACACTATCAGGCAACCAACCAGAGGATATGACGAACCTAGATTTGCGCATTTTAGAACGCATTAACAAAGATGATAATATAGATGACTGCAAACTAATAGGCGAGGTATCAATAACAGGTTTGCCGCAACGCCCAAGCGGCAAAACCCGCCTAAAAGTAATGCTAATGGTGGAAGAAGAAGGCGGACTTGTTAAGGGTGCGGTAGAAGATTTAGGCTTTAATGAAGAATATGCACCAAGCGGCTACAACGAGCATTTCGACCCGTCCCGTTTTGCAAAACGGGTTTTAGGAGGGTGATTATAATGAACTCAACAGGTGGTATAGCTAACGCCCTCTCAATCAGTGAATGACTGTGTCACAAAACTCGGTCGGTTTGCCATCGAGCTTTTGTGACCTGCATTCACTGCTTCGAGGTTCGTTCGCTATAATCAAATACTATTTGTGGATGTTGTAAATTAATTGTAAAGATGTTAAAATATACTAAATGCGAGAAATAGGGAGGAAAAGATTATGGCTTATTTGGGTATAGACTTAGGCACCACCAACTCGGTGGCGATAATTTATAAGGATGGTGGCGATGTTTTAGAGGTTGTAAAAATTGATGGTGCAGATGAAATTTTGCCGTCTGTCGTCAGCTATATGGAAGAAGGGACGGTGGTTGGTGCCGAGGCAAAATCGGGTGCAATCATATATCCCGAAGAAACCGTTATTTCAGTTAAGCGTATGATGGGTTCTGAAGAACGTGTTTTGATTGGCGGTATGGAAAAAACGCCGGAAGAAATTAGCGGCGATATTTTGCGTAAGCTAAAAATGGCGGCAGAAGAACAAGCCGGCGAAAAATTTAGCGAGGTTGTTATAACACATCCCGCATACTTTAATGACCGTCAAATTTTTGCTACAAGACAAGCTGGTTTGATGGCGGGTTTTAAAAGTGTGTTTTTGCTATCAGAGCCTCTTGCGGCGGCTATAGAATACGGTTTTAAACAAGGCTATGCGCAAACATTGCTTGTTTATGATATGGGCGGCGGCACTTTTGACGCTTGCGTGCTGCGTGTTGGCAAGGATGAAAACGGCGAAGAAATTTTTCAAGAACTATCTAACGTAGGCGATATGTCGCTTGGCGGTGATGATTTTGACAGCGAGCTTATACGTTTTATGAAATCCAAGTTTAAAGAACAAAATTCTCTTGATTTGGATGGGCTTGATAATGCCGAGCGTAAGCGTGTCCTTCAAAAGCTAAAATTTGAGGCAGAAAGCGTTAAGAAGAAATTAAGCGGCACAAACCGTGCGCAAATACGTATTAACCCGCTTGTTATACACGAAGGCGTGCCGCAAAACCTTTCTCTTGAAATTACACGGGAAGAATTTGAAACGCTTATACGCAAATATGTTGACAGAAGCCGTGATATTATAGAAGAAGCCTTGCGCCGTGCAGGTTGCGGGGCGGACGAAATATCAAAAGTTATTTTGGTTGGCGGCTCTACCCTTATCCCAATGGTGCGACGTATGGTGGCGGGCTTTATTAAAGAGCCTTATCGTGCCACAGACCCCGCAAAGTCCGTTGCAATGGGTGCGGCGATATATAATTATTTGCTACATTTGCCAACCGCTAATGTTAAGGTTAGCCAAATAACCCGTCAAATTTTTGGCACAGAAGCTGTCGTTAATGTGGCAACCAAAGAAAAAGCGTTGATACCGATTATTCCAATGGGTACAGCCATACCCGCCCGCATTTCTGACGCAAATTTTGCCGCAACGGGTGCTTCAACTGTTAATGTTGATGTTTATCAATGGGAAGCAGGATATGAAGCCGATAAAAAGTATATGGGTTCTGTCGCAATATCGGGATTATCAGGTGCGGCACAGCTTGAAATAACCTATGCAATTGACGAAAACAACCTTTTTGAAGTTTATGTAAAAGACATACACACAGGCAACACACAAAAAGCAGAATTTGACCGCACGCAATTTAAAGCAGCACCTGCCGAGCGAGTGGAAGGCAGCGGCGGCAATGTTAATGTGGTGTTTTGTATAGACACAACAGGTTCTATGGACACATATATAAACGGTGTAAAAGACCGTGCAATAGAATTTTCGCAAATTTTAGCTTCAAAGGGCGTTGGCTTTAAGCTAGGCTTAATAGGTTTTGGCGACCTTAACGAGAAAGAAAAAATGGCGGTGTACAACTTCACCGACGATGTAACAAAATTCCAAAAACAGGTTAAAAATATACCAAGAACCTATGGCGGTGATATTCCAGAGTCTGCGTTAGATTCCCTAGAAACAGGTGTCGAACTTCTTAACACAACCCGCCCAAGCCCAGATACACAAAACATTTTTGTGCTTGTAACAGATGCACCGCCACATGTACCAACCAACAGCGGCAAAACCGTGCAGGACATTTGTGATATGCTTAACCACAACAACATAGTAACCTATGTAGTAGCTCGCAAAGACCGTGAAAGCATAGAGGCATACGACCCTGTAACCAAACCACGTGGCAAATTTTACGACCTTTCTGACAAATTCTATGACATCCTAGACAATATTGCGGCAAGCATTGCAGAGCTTATTCGTTTGTAAAGGAGTATGGTGCTATGTGGAAAGATAGTTATACCGTTGGTGTAGGTATTATTGACCGCCAACATAAGGAACTGTTTGAACAAGTGGCGAATTTGAAGGCTGTGCTTACACAAGGGCTTGGCTTTGACGAGTATAAACGACAGATTGGCGAAGCTGTGCAATATTTAAAAAAATATTGCACAGAGCATTTTGCCGACGAGGAGAAGTATTATAAAGATACAGGCATTGAAGGCATTGAAGAACATCGTCAACTGCATATTAAATTGATACAAGATGTATTTGACCACGAAAAGCGTTTGATGGACAGCGATTTTTCGCCGGCGGCTGTTAGGGAATTTTTGGGATTTTTGCTTACTTGGTTAATATACCACGTGGCGGGCGAAGACCAAAAGTTTCATAAGACTATTAAAATTGATGAGCAACTTGATGGTTCGGTGATGGCGTTTGCAGATAGAGCAAAGCAAGTGTTGATGACCATTACAGGCATAGCAGAGGGTGACATTAAACCCGAATTTGACAGGTCTTTGCATATTTCTGATGGCGTTGGTTTTAAGGTTGGCTTGGTCGGCGGCGATAAGCTGGGTATAGGGCTTGTGTATTCTAACAACATTGTTACGGGTGCGTTAAAAGCAATGACAGGTATGGACATTGGCGAGATTAATGAGCTTGCATATTCTGCATTGCAAGAAATATCCAATATTGTAAGTGCTAAGATTTCCGACGTGCTATCTGATGGCGGAGAGTTTGTGGATATTGCGTACCCGGTTAGAGCTGATATTGCGGATATTCCAAAGACTGGCGATAGTTTTTTAATGCATACGGTTATTGGTGATATGGAAGTAATTGTATATTAATTTTAGAGGACGTGACGTTTTGTCCCATTTACATCTTTGTGTTTCTCAAACTGAACATACCGCCCCGTATAAGTTTAATGCTACGGGAATAAAGGTGTACACCTTTGAAGAAGCCCTATATCACTGTTTGCACAATTGGAGACAGTCGATGGAGGACTTTATTTGCGAGTCTTTTATTGAATGGGTTGAGGGTATTGGGCTACATCAGATTGCCGAAAAAATGCATAAAATTGCGGCTATGGAGAATTTTTCTATGGCTTATTTGTCGTTTTTGTCGCTGGCAGATTTTTTTCCGCAGGAAAGAATTGCAGATTTGCAAAAAGAACTTGTAATGTGGGAAAAACGGCAGGCTTGGGAGAAGTATAAAGAACAGGGCGATTTTTGGCTACGAAGGGGAGAAGGTGAACGGGCTTTTGGTTTTTACGAAAGGGCGTTGTCGTATAGCGAAAATGTTACATTGCTTAACAACACAGGGCTTGCGCTTATGCATATGGGCGAACCATATACGGCTACAAAACATTTTGAGCGTGCGGCGGATATAGAACCAGACAATTTGCAATTACGGTTTAACCACACCGAAGCCCTTATTGCGGCTGATTTGCATGATGACGCACTGAAAATAATTGCAGGGTTGCCACAGCAACATCCCGAAATAATGTATTTTAAAGGCGAAATTGCATATAGGCAAAAACATTATTTTGAAGCTATGCATTTGTTTAAGATGGCGGCAGAAACTGCTTACGATGTGGATTATATCTATCGTTTAAGTGATTGTTATATGAAAACCCGCCAATTTGCGCTTGCCATAGAAACCTTGGAAGCTATACCGGACGATGAAAGGGATTTATATTTTCAGCAAAAATTGGCGGGTCATCACGCCGAAAGCGGCAATATACCAGCCGCCATTAAGGCAATAGAAAAGGCTTTGATGGCTGATGCAGCTTCGGCGGATTTGTGGATTAGTTTAGCGGGATTTTATCGTATGGATTATAATTTGATACGTGCGGCAGGTGCTATTTCAAAGGCTTTGTCGCTTTCGCCTGAAAATCCAAATGCATTATTAGAGCAGGCTAGAATTCGCAAAGCAGAAGGGCGGACAAAAGAGTATCAAGGCATTTTGCGCCGTATTTTAGATAAGTTTAAAGAAAACTTTCGCAAAGGAGGCTTATAGCTATGAAGGCAATAATTTTTGCGGGAGTCGCATTTGAGTTATATTGTATTTATGCAAATAATCGTATAGAGGAGTTGTTTTTATGATACCAACACCGCATATTGAAGCATCAAATGCCGAAAAGATTGCAAAAACCGTGCTAATGCCGGGCGACCCTTTGCGGGCAAAATTTATTGCGGATAGTTTTTTAGAGGGAGCTACACAGTTTAATGGCGTGCGTGGTATGCTTGGATTTACAGGCAGATATAAGGGTAAAGATGTGTCTGTTATGGGGTCTGGTATGGGCATACCGTCTATGGGTATTTATGCGTATGAGTTGTTTAAATTTTATGATGTAGAAAACATTATACGTGTTGGCACGGCGGGCGGCATTGCGCCGCATATAGGCTTGCGTGATATTGTTATTGCTCAAGGGGCTTGCACAGATTCTGCTTTTATGAACCAATATGGGCTTGGCGGCACATTTGCACCGCTTGCGGATTACGCACTTTTGGAAGCGGCTGTAAAATCTTCACGCAATGCGGGAAAAAAGACATATATTGGCAATGTGTTGACTAGCGATGTTTTTTATGGCGATGGGGACATTAGCGGTATGGAAAACTGGCGGAAAATGGGAGTTTTGGCGGTGGAAATGGAAGCGGCAGGGCTTTATGCCACGGCGGCTAGGCTGGGTAAGAAGGCTCTTGCTATTATTACGGTTTCTGACCTTGTGTTTACACACGAGCAGACCACGTCGCAAGAGCGGCAGGAAGGTTTTATGGATATGGTTAAGATTGCGTTGGATGCGCAGATTGATATTAGATAGATATGGAATTATAGACGCACAGGCGACCGATAGTCTCCTGTGCGTTTTTGTTTGGAAAAGATGAGATTGTTTGTTAGTCGAAAGTGTGGTATAATGGTAATGTGAGGCGGTGTAGATTATGGAAGATATTAGGTTTTTGATAGATAGGCATTTTTTTACATATCGTGTTGGGGCAGTTATTATTGAGGATGACTACCTTTTGATGGTTAAAAATACGTCAGTGGATTATTATTATTCTGTTGGTGGGGCTGTGCAGCATATGGAAACGGCGCAGGAAGCGGTGCGACGTGAGGTTTTGGAAGAAACTGGTGTGGATTATGAGGTTGACAGGCTGTTGTTTATACACGAAAACATATTTAATAATGCAAATGATACGCCAATGTTGAAAGATAGGGATTGCCACGAGATTGCACTTTATTTTTTGATGAAGCCGCAGGGTAGTAGGGATGTGGTTTGCAAAAGTGTTGGGATGGATGGGGCTAAGGAGAGCTTGCATTGGTTGCCTGTTGGCGAGCTTGGGGAATATGTTATGTATCCTAAGTTTTTTTGTGATAGGATTTTAGATTTGCCTTTGGCGGTAGAGTATGTTTGTACAGATAGAGTGCAACCAAAGTTTACATAAATTGCAACCAATAGTTGATTTACATTTTGGAATTTGTGTGTTACAATTATGAAAATATGAGGAAGGGTTGTGTTAGTATTAAAACATTTTTACAAACCCTGCGCAAGAATAATGTGCGTATTGGTGGGTTTAGCGTGCTGTATATGTTTTTTGCGGCGGGTGTTGCGGTTTTTTCTATACTGTCTTTTATATTAGTGGGACAATTGGGGCAGACGGCTAATAGTGAATTTGTGGCGGGCACGGCTAATTTGGATGTGCTTTTGCGCTTACTTGGGCTTTTGGCGGCTGTAACCGTTGGCGAGGCTTTGTTTTCATCATTATCTGCTCTTGCATTGGGGCGTAAAAGCGGTTATATTGGTCATAAGTTTCGTCAAAACTTTGCTAAATATTTTTTATATACGCCTTTTAGCAAGTTTTCGCAGGCGAACAGCGGGCAGAGCTTGTCTGTTTTTTCTAATGATGTTCCGTCGGCGGCAACTTTTATTACAAATGGTATGTTGCAGACTTTTGGCAGTATTTTGACATTGGTTGCAGCATTTATTTTTATGTTTACGATTAATGTGACATTTACGCTGATATTTTTGGTGATGTTTCCTGTATTGATGGTAATGCAGATTTTGCTGTCTGCGCCTATTCAAAAATGGCAGAAGAAAACCAGCGAACGCACAGCGGAATTTAATGCCGTAGTAAACGATAGTTTGCAAAATATATCTACGATAACTGCATATGGATTGGAAGGCGAGCTGGAAAAACGTTATCTTTCTAAATATGACCTATTTATTGAAGCGACAAGAAAGCGTATAGGCAGTTTTTTACCGCTTGTTATGTTTGGTGTTTTGGCATCTTCTGCGCCTTTGTTGGTGCTTGTTATTGGCTCGACCATAGCGACTATTGAGGGCAATATGTATCTTGGTGAATATATCGCACTTATTGCTATAGCTGGCATAGCTGGCGAATGGCTTAATATGCTTGCGCAAAACCTTAATATGATACAAACGTGGCGTGCAGGGGCTAATCGTTTTAATGAACAAACTGCGCATATGCTTGAAGATTTGCAAAAAGGCGATGGGTTAAAAGTGTCAACTGGCGCAGATATAATTTTTAGAGATGTTAGTTTTGCATATGGTGAAGGCGATGAAGCCTTCCAGGCGTTGACGGATGTTAGTTTTCATATAAAACCTGGTAGTCGTGTTGCATTTGTTGGCGGTAGTGGTAGCGGAAAATCTACCGTGTTAAAAATGCTTTTGGGGTTGTATGAGCCAGCAAGCGGCAAAATATCTATTGGTGGCAAAGATGTTACGGGTGTTAGCAAATTTAGCCAGCGCGAATATTTTACATATGTGCCGCAGGACAGCTTTTTGTTTCCAGAAACTATTGGGCAAAATATTGCTTGTAGCGATAAGCCTGATATGGAGCGTTTGCGTTCGGTTTGTAGAGATGCGGGTATTTTGGAGTTTATTGAGAGTTTGCCCGAGAAATTTGATACGGTTTTAGTGGAAAGCGCAGAGAATGTAAGCGGCGGGCAAAGACAGCGCATTGCGCTTGCACGTGCTTTTTATAAGGATGCACCTGTGGTGTTGTTTGACGAGGCGACATCTGCCCTTGACCCGATAACAGAGGCGCAGGTGTTGGAAGCCTTTGACGAGCTTGCAAAGGGTAAGACTGTTGTTATGGTGGCGCATAGAGCAAGAGCCATTGCCGCTTGCGACACCATTGTTGTAATGGACGGAGGAAAAATTGCAGGAATAGGCTCGCACGAAGAATTGATTGCGAATAACGATGCATACAAAAACTTGTATCAAAGTCGTACAGTAACAGAAACGGAGGTGGCATAATGAAAACATCTAAAACGGCAATGTGGAGAGTTTTGGGCTACCTTAAACCATATTGGTTTACCTTTGGCATAGGTATGTTGATGTATTCGGCACAATTGTTTCTTTTTCCGCTTGTTATGGCTACATTTCAAGAAAGCGTTATGAACTCTATTTTAGAAGCCGATGCACAAATAATGTGGGATGCTTTGATTGTGCTTGGTGTTAGCGTTATTATTGTTATGGCATCTATTGCGATTGGTATTTATGTATATGTTATGGCAAGTGTTAAAGCGACGAAAACCCTTAAACGTGATTTGTTTCGTTCTTTTGTAAACACGGGGTTAGAAGGGTCGCAATCTGCACATTCTGGTGAAGGCATAGCCGCTATTAACACCGAAGCTGATATGGCGACGGAAGTTTATGGCAACCCGATGAGCAATTTTTTGCGATGTGTAATAGTAATAGTTGGTTTTAGTATTGTAATTTTTGTAACGGATTGGCGTATGGGTGTTGGTGCTCTTGCTATTGGACTTTTGGCTTTTGTTATACAAAGCCGCTTTACAAAACCGCTTGCACGCATTGGCAAAGACCAATTGGAAGCCAATGCCGCCGCTGTTTCGGCTACAAGCAATATATTTTCTGGTGGGCTTACAATACGTGCGTACAATATGCAAGACCGTGCGTTGATTAGCGTTGATACGCATAGCGGCAAATTAAAATTTTTGGATTTTAAGCGTGCGACAATATCAGCATTTCAGGGGCTTTTTCGCACTGTGCAGGGCTGGCTTACACTTGCTTTGATATTTGGCTTTGGCGGATATTTGGTTATACAAGGTACGCTTAACCTTGCGAACCTAATGTATTTATTGGGAATTGTTAGCATATATGTAAGCTCTTTTGGGCAGATTGGGCAGACCTACGCCGATTTGCAACCGCCTATTGTTGCTGCGGGTAAAGTTATGGCACGTATTGATGTCAGCCGTGAACAATCTGTACGCAATGATAATTTAAAGGCAAATGGGCAAGCAAAACCTGAGGGATACGAAATTAGCATTAATGATTTTAGCTTTAGTTACAAAGATGTTGAAAAACAGGCTTTGCAGGGCATTAGCCTTAGCGTTGCAGAAAATAAGATGGTTGCGCTTGTGGGTGAATCTGGCAGTGGAAAGTCTACATTATTGCGGGCTATTATTGGTATGTACGAGCGTGACGAAATGCCTATTAGCGTTGGCGGTGTGGCGTATAACGATGTAAGTACGTCTGCGTGGCGCAAAAATTTTGCTTATGTTGACCAAAGCTGTAAGTTGTTTGATATGAGCATTGGCGAAAATATTGCAATGGGTGCGAAAGGTAACGGGGAAATAGTAATTGGAAATGAGGAATTGGAAAAGGCGGCAAAGCGTGCTTTTGCCCACGATTTTATTACAGAAATTGAAGGCGGGTACGATGCACCTGCGGGCGAAAAAGGTGCAAGCCTAAGCGGCGGGCAAAAACAGCGTATTGCTATTGCTAGGGCTCTTATAAAAGGTGCACCTATACTTGTTTTTGACGAGGCTACGTCGGCATTGGATAAAGAGAGTGAAGCGTATATTATGGACACGATATATTCGCTACGTAATGACCATACGATATTGATAACCAGTCATAACCTTAACACGATTAAGAATGTGGATATGATTGTGGTATTGGATAGCGGCAAGATTGCCGAGGTTGGCACACACGACGAGCTAATTGATAAAAACGGCATTTATAAAAGATTGTTAGAGCAAAACCATTAAGATTATGCCCCAAAAAAATCATAATTGCGATAAGGTAATTGTTGCAATTATGATTTTTTATTTTTCTACATCGTTGTTATTTTCTTTATTGCTATCAATGTACTTAGCCATAAATTTTACTATTTCGTAATAGGCGGTTATATCTTTGGCATTTTTTCTTGCCAAAAAGTCGTTAATTTTTTTTAGGATTTTGGCTTCGTTTTGTTTGTTTTCGATATTGCCAAAAATTAGCTCGTCGGCGGATATATTAAGTGCCGTCAGCAGATTAATTAATGTGTTTAGGCTTGGGTTTCTAATGCCACGCTCTATTTGGGCTATATAGTCTTGCTTGGTATGTGCAAGTTCTGCCAAACCTTGTTGAGTTAAGCCCAATTTCTTTCTTTCGGATTTTAGTCTTGTGCCAAAATCTGTAAGTAATTGATTTTGTGGGGTCATACTTTTATCCTCCTAATCACGGTAAAAATTAATGCAAAATATGGTGGGTTGTGGTATAATCTTATTAAGGATTATTTCCTTTAAAACATAGAAATATGCAAATATTACATCATAACAGCACGAAAGCAAAAGCCGTACATTGCGTGCGGCTTTTGGCTTGTTATAAAAATACATAAATGTAAGAGGTGGTTAGTTTGGAAATTTTTGGATACATTCGTGTATCATCAGCAGACCAAAACGAAAATAGGCAGTATGATGCAATGAAAGAGCTAAAAATCCCTGAAGCGCAAATCTATATAGACAAGCAAAGCGGCAAGGATTTTAATAGGGATGCTTGGACGAGTTTAACCAGTAAGCTATCTAGCGGCGATTTGTTGTATGTAGAGTCTATAGACAGGCTTGGGCGTAGTTATGATGACATTTTGGTACAATGGCGGATTTTGACAAAAGAGCGTGGCATAGACATAGCCGTGCTTGATATGCCTGCACTGGACACGAGAAAGGATAAAGATTTGACGGGCGTGTTTATTAGCGATGCTATTTTACAGTTATTGTCATATGTGGCGCAAAAGGAGCGTGAAAACATTAAAAAACGCCAAGCGCAGGGCATTGCGTCGGCAAAGGCTAGGGGTGTAAAATTTGGTCGTCCTACGGAAAAGCCCCCTGAAAATTTTGGCGAACTGGTGAAAATGTGGGAGAAGAAAAAAATCAATTTTGCAGAGATTTTATCGCAAACTGGTCTTAAGCAAACGGCTTTTTACAGCCGTTTGAGAGAGTACAGAGCAGGTATGTGGAGATAAAAAACTTCGGAAAAGTGTACTTTTCCGAAGTTTGTATTCTTTGTACATCATAACATAGAAATATTGCTATGTCAACTATTTTTTTAATTCAATATTAAATATTTTTCAGAAATATTCTAAATATTACCAAAAATTACTCCAAAATGACTTTTGCGGAAAAGTACACTTTTTCGTTTAGCTTGTTATTCAAAAAAATAAGTGAACGTTGCTGTAAAAGCCCTTAATACAGCAATAGACTACACATTGTTACAAGGAGGGAAGCGGTTTTTTGATAAGAAATGAGGGCAATAACAACTAATTTTATTAAGGAGGAACAAATTATGCAAAAAAAAATTAAGCGTTTTATCGCTTTTGTAACGGCGTTTATTATGGTTTTTGGTGTGGTTGCGTTTTCGCCTATGACGGCGTTGGCTGACCAAGATACAGTAACCGTAACATTCGACGCCAACGGTGGCGAATTTGCTAATGATGAGCTTACTGATGATGTAATCATCAATGAAGGCGGTACTTTGGCAGACGCTATTGACGAGCTTGACGAACTTCCA
>Ga0136643_10001887_pt1 | contig 26416 bp, 17 predicted proteins | sample TergutLab28metaG_FD_96883 | JGI IMG/M metagenome (GOLD analysis project Ga0136643, IMG submission 96883) | Labiotermes labralis P1 segment gut microbial communities from Petit-Saut dam, French Guiana - Lab288 P1 (version 3) (version 3) | ecosystem: Host-associated > Arthropoda: Insects >... | reverse complement strand
TAAAGCAGTCCCGTTACAGGCCTGGAGTGGCCCAGAGGGTTCCAGGAAGTTAAGGTTCCCAGATTTCATGACAACGGCACAGGATGGTGGTAGGTTGTCAGCCTTACGCACCGGCCGCCTTTAGCCCCAGGAAATACTCCTGGTACTCATTTCTGTTATAGGCTGTGTCGACTCCAGGGCCATAGAGCGATCGGAAGGATTTTATGTCAATGAAAAATTGAAATGACACCTGCCGATTTGTAGCACAGCACCTTAACCGCAGTCCCCGACCGATGTGGGTGAAATTGGGTATTGAAGACCCCCACGTAACGTTACTCAGTATCTTCGAGTTTCGTCAAAATCAGTACACAGAAAGGCCTACGTTACATTTTGGGTTGGTGGTGTGTGTAAATGAAACTTGGCCCTGTTTTCTACAAGTTTCAACCGATATGGATAAAATTAGATCCAGAACCCGCTACAGAACTTTAGCGGATCGTGCGAGTTACGTGAAAGCGGCACAGTGAAAGCCACGCCTTACGTAGGGGCGTACTGTAATGCTTCACCATGACTGCGACATCTATAGTCCGATTTGGTGAAATTCGGTATAAGAGATCTGAATGTGATGCTGCTGAATTCATAATAGTTTCGTGAAAATCGTTGCTTGGGAAGAGTACATTTTTATTACAGGCGCAAATGACATTATGTTGAGTGTGTACCGAGAAAATGGGTGATATTTCGAAAGTAAAGAACTACTTGGTAAAGTCTGTGTACCGCGCGGCATGGAGGACACCATTTTTAGTAATTACTGTAAGTTTCTCAATGTTTCGTGGGTAAAAACTGACTTTATTATTCAACGCAGCATCATCATCTGTAGGAGAAACTTCTATCCGAACAGCCTCCACTCTGAAATATAGCCAATTATTTATTACCAGAGAATCTAGATGTCGACAAGAACATTTCTATTCTGGCAGGTTGAGAGTCGTTCTTTAAAATGAGGCGTATTTTTTACAAATAAGCGGCCCCGCCCAGCCGTCATGTGCCTGTGAAGGGAGTGTGCTAAATATATTGAGAACAACACTGGCAATATAAGTGTCCGCAGTAGGTCATAAGTTATAGCGCTAGAACATTCTTAAGACAGATTCAGGGATGTAACAACTTCGGCGCGGTGGAGGTGGTGGTGGTGGTGGGGTGGTAGAGTGCTTAGTTAGGCTTGTCCGATTCCGAGACACAGGAGGTCACCTCTTTTTTTTTTTTGCCTTGAAACAACGCAAATTTAATAGCAAAGAACATCAAATTTGAATGCTATTTTTATTTATGAATCATTCTTATCTAATTTTGGATAACAGAGTAAATACAGCCATGTATTTCTGTAATTACGTCATGTATATAATAAAATTAATTTAACATCTGATAATCTTACAGTACATGCGACTTCTGGTAACCAATATAATTCTGAATCTTGATTCAAACTTCCGCCGTGTTCTGAATGTTGTACGCTTTTTGTTTTGTTTTGTTTTGTTTGTGTGTGGGGTGGGGGGTGATTCTCCGGCGTCTGAATTTTACGTGCCGACGGTTCAGAACACTCTGTCTGTTCCATCTTCAACACCTATGAAGACAGAATAGAGTGTTCCGAAACGTCGGTACATAAAATGCAAACGCCGGGGAATCACCCAAAGGAAAGAATACAACAAGTCTGAATCTACTCATCTATTCGTTTGAAAACTTGTATGGTGTTAGATTTGGGGGTGTTTGGGATGAGCCCTCTTGGTGGCAGCAGAACATAAGCCGTAATACTTTGGGGACTGGCCCGCAGCGCGTAGGCCTATATATCACCCCTTGTCGGTGGCTTTGAATACAGTGGATTTCCGCTGTCAATTTTACCATTAGCCCGCATGGTACCGTCATGTATGAAAATCAGATCAGTTAATATATCCCTACCGACAGCTGTCCATTACCAGTTTCTTGTCAGTAATTACTTGCACATTCTTCTGAGAGGCAGTGACAGTTTACGTAATGCAAGAAATAGGCTACTTGGAAAATCTAGGCTTAGACGGCAGAAAAATATTCAGTTATGTCTCAAGGAAAGAGGTAAGCTATGAAGTTATGAGTTATATTTATTTATACGTGATTTCAGGCTTCTGCCGCGAAGTAGATGAGAACTGAGTTCCTCTGGGCTATTACGCACCGTTTAGTAGTAATTCCTTACTGACGTTTCGGGACAATCTATTCCCACTACACGCTGCGTAATAGCCCAGAACAGCTAAGTTCTTATATGCATTTAAATCAACACATAAACCAGAGGCTGTCTTTTGTAAACAAGGAAATAAAGTTACGGAATTTTAGGTTCACACAGCGGTCAATATACATTTTACGGCTTTCAGGTAAATGGCGCCATATAAACACGACACCATTGACCTGAATGCGTTAATCTTAATTTGATCAGCCTTCGGGTTACATAGGGTAGAATTTCTCTACAGGCTGAATGGCTACTGTCTGTGACACAGATGACACAGGCTCTGTTACATTCAATTAAATGTACATGAGAAATAGCCAAAACAAGCTGTTTTCCTGCAACTCCGCAGGTCTGCTGAGGGCGCTCCTGATTCTACACCCGGTGCCGGCGGCCTACAACCTGGGGAGGATGGAGCCATTGTGGGGGGCCCCCGAACCCCACAACAGATCGCAGCTCAGAAGAGGTTACAGCAAACCCAGGCGCAAGTAGATGAAGTGAGTCATACATACTTTACACATATCGATTGTTACATAAATGAGGTAGCGTTGGACTTAGCTTACCTGATGTATTATATTGCCCTAGGTAGTGGACATTATGAAGACAAATGTGGAGAAGGTGCTGGAGAGAGATCAGAAACTGTCGGAACTGGACGACCGAGCAGGTTGGTTATAAACATGCATATAAGTTACTGCAAGCAAGTACTGAAAATATTACTGGCAGTTGGTATGGAATTGGCGATAGATAACGGAGATGTTATAGTTGATATCGAATAATTTTATTGGTTTAGGGTTCTTTAGAAGTGTTCACATCCCTGCGGAGCCCCTGTTAATATCGCTCTATCCGTCCGTCTGTCTGTCGGTATGCATGGAATAAATTGAGAAACGATGGACAGGTGCTCGTAAAATTTGACACTGGGTACTTAACACTAAGATTAGGAAGTACACACCGATTGTGTTCAACATATGACAACAATAAGCGATGTCTTACAATAAAAATTCGACAGACGTGCAGTCAATGTCTACGTCCTGCATAAGTTGCACGAAGACCCATGAATATTGATCGGCGTGAAAATATTTGGAAGAAAGCTGAAGGGGCAAAAAATTAAAATTTAATGTTTGATTCGCTTCTTCCTTATTTTTTGGAGGGAATTTGAAGAACAATCAAACACGCCAGAATTTTTAGGATACGCAATGTTTGCTCAATTTTTAAATTGTTCAAATAAAGACAAAGTCCCTGCCCGCGCCATGAAAGCACAGAAGGGGAGTGGAGACATAGCTACATTTATTTTTAACCTCGGCAGACGACTGGTGAATTCACGCTCCGGCCGTTTTACCACCGATAAAATAACTACGGTACCCATGCAACAGGAGGTTGGGCAGACCCCTGAGTCGGTCTGGACGTTTGGGATAATAAAAAAGGAAACGCTTGTCTTTGTATCTAATGAAATACAATCTGAAAACTTACACGTTGCTTTTAATATTATTCAAATTGTCGTTGTTGAATGTCAGCTGCATCGACAAGTTGTACTTCTAAACACAAATTTTTAATTTTTTAATTGTTATTATCTATACTGAATCGTTCATATCTTGTAATCCTCTAAATAGTATGTAAAAAAATCAGTTGATACCTCATAGAAAACTCTCCGTCTCATTTAACAAGGTCATTCTCTTAATTAATTTTAGAGGAATAATCGTTGTTAATGTAACAAACAACAAAACGCAAAATGCATTGTGTGGGCAGGCAGAATTCGGACTAGATCACGTGGAATATTGCAATTGACAGGTTTAAGAGGCCATAATTAAAGTTTGTGAAATGTATTATTTGTGGTGAGTAACTCACTACTTTGGGCTACCGAGTTTGAAAACTTCCATATTTCACTAAATATATCACATATGATGCTCATACCTATTTCCGAGGGGGGGGGGAGGATAACTTCATTCCGTGTTTCAGCTACCAAATTTCATGAAAAGGTCAAGAGCGGACAGAAATTCTCTATTTGCTACTTGATTGAAGCGAATTTCATTATGTTAAGGAGAAGAGATTTAATCGGTATGTTCGCTTTTCAGATGCCCTGCAGCAGGGAGCATCGCAATTTGAGCAGCAGGCTGGCAAACTGAAGAGGAAATTCTGGCTGCAAAACCTTAAGGTGCGTACAAATTCTCCGAAAATTTGGCAAAATTAAGGTACTTGAGAATAAGAATACAGCATATAACATTGTCTTCTTAACCACTACATTCTTTCTTCAATAATGAAAACTTAGTAACGATTTGCTTTTTCCAGATGATGATCATTATGGGAGTGATTGGTGTGGTGATATTAATCATCATTGTATGTGAGTAATAGCCATATTCTCAGTGTAGTAATAATAATAGTAATAATAATATACACTAATTATGAGTATTCCAAGGGTCACAGTTTTGCTTTGGTTGAAACTGCACAGTCTACCCACATTACAGTGCCACATGGAATGTGAGACTGTGAAGCTAATTTGAACAAGACAGGCAATGTACATGTAACGTAACAGTGAGGTACGATTGTGCAACCATTGTTGCAGTGAAAAAGCAATAAGTATTACACAACCTGAGTGTGAGTATTTGTAGCCTTAGGTATCCAGCATGCAATGTGCATGCGCCATATTTTCATCTGTGGCCTGCGCCACTCTACAATATTTTTAAACATTATCTCATAAACGGCAAGATTTAAAAAAAAAAGTTACTGAACACAAAATGAGTGTTTTGATTTTCTCTACAACTTTTGTCTGAAACATTTCTCATTCTAAGAAGAAATGAGCGGGATATTAAATATATATATATTCACATAAAGTACCCTTTATTCTTGTCTGATTTTAATGAAACTTGAATTTTATTAACAAATTTTCGAAAAATCCACAAATATCGAATTTCGTGAATATCTGTTAAGTGGGAGCCGAGTTGTTCCATTCGGACGGACGGACGGACAGACAGACAGACAGAAAGAATGACAGGCGGACATGACGAAGCTAATAGTCGCTGTTCGCAATTTTGCGAATGTGCCTAAAAACACCCCCCTTACAGTGCTACAGCTATCTAAGTCTCCATCAAAAAAGGATTCCTTGAAATGTTGGCTCAGTAACATGCCAGTCTTACATGAGTGAGGTGAAATGTTTATTTCTGAGGTTCTTCAGTATTATTACACAATTCAGAACCAATTAGTCAACCAACCTCGTTTTGTAATCACTTGTGTAAAAGACATTCTCGCAGCACACCATTTCTTTTGTAAAATAACGCAGGTTTGAACTTTATCAATAAACTTGCACAGTTTCAAAATCAAAATCTTTATAACTTCCATGCGTAAATGTTCAACTTTGCTAGTGCAGTCGGTGCAGTAACTAGACTAAGGACTGGATGATCCAGGGTTCAGATTCCGGTGGGGAGAAGTGATTTTCTCTCCTCCAAAGCATCCAGACCAGCCTAGGGGCAACCTAACCTACCATTTGATGGGTACCTGGGGTTTTCCCCCAGGGGCAAAGCAGCCGAGGCCATAAGTTGACCACTCACCTTCATCTAGTGTTGAGGTTAAGAATGAATGGAGTTTATCTCCTTTCAACCTGCATGCCTTTATGGCTTGTGCAGTTTCCATTGGCAGTGTCCTATCCACAAAGATATAAAATACATGGCTTTTTATACTGCCCTTGTTTCATAAATCATTCTCTGGGTGATGGACATGATTTAGTACCATATGCTGTAGTGAGTGGTCATGCCTAAGTTCAAGTGATAATATTCTGGTTTCTCACCATGAGCCTCAGGTTCAATCCCAATTGACTTCACATGAAATTTGTAGCACATAATCAGCAGTTGTTGCTGTGAGTTTCTTCTATTTTTTCCTGTTGATAATCATTCAAACATTGCCCCATTATCATCTCTGGCTCCTGCGGAATGCAATAGCCCTGGCCAGGCAGCACACTGCCACACCCTCAGTCTTTAAGTTCCAGCCTTCTTTACTTTGACCCAGCATTTGGCTTGTCACAGAGTAAGCAAGTTACGCTCTTTAAGCTGATGTTATGAAGAGTAAGTACATTTGGCTATGTGGCCTCAGGAAACATTTCACACTGTGTAACTGTTCAGGTGAGTGTTTTGAGAGGGCATTCAGGTTCACAGGAATCCCAATGAGTGAACAAGAATTTTAATGGACTGTGTATATGGACTTGAGTAAGTACACATTAGTTTATTTTAATTTAAGCCACAAAGTCTAGACTCACTCATCTTTGTAACTCCATATTGTCATATCTTTGTTTTTTTTACATATTAACAGTTTCTCATTTTAGATTACTTAACATAATATTGATGAGTCAAATTCCCCTTTTTTAATAATATCTTACCAAATCAAAACAACTATCTATATTCATCTACTAAATTTTAATTTTCACAGTTTTAATTTTGCTTGGTGTGCAAAAAAAGAAAAAGAATCATGAAAAAAGGTTATTTTGTCACCTAGTTATGTTATACACACCATTTTCTTTTGACAGTTAACAATGCAGTCATACAGGAAGTAGAACAAAGCTTTATCCTCAAGTTGCATTGTTATATATATATATATATATTTATATTTATATGTGTGTGTGTGTGTGTGTGTGTGTGTGCATATCAGTGACATCTGTTACAGATTCAGTATGAATTGCTTAAACTTCCAAATGGACTGTAGAAGTGCCTATATCATAACAATTAGATTAAGGAAATATCCAAGTTAATGAAAAACCATGCACAATGACTGGTGATGCAATAACTATAATTAGATTGACTTTCAGCTGATGATTACATATTATTCTGTTTGTTCTCTTCTTTCTTTTATAGTCAACTTCATGTAAAAAATACCAAAAAATGTTAACGAAAAACTCACGAACAAAACAAATGTGTGCCACTATGCTGCCCAGGTTAGAAACGTCAACACATTGGATGTTGCCTATTAGATTTGATTGTGTTTTTGTGTGTAAGAGTTGGCCTAAATTACGTCCCATGAGACAGAGGGACTCTCAGCTGTGCACCAACATTCTCTATTAAAAAGGGGGTTGTATTTCTGTTAGACCACAAAAATAACATGCAAAACCCTTAATATTTTTAAAGTCACAAATATGGGATTTTATGGTCTTATCTGTGTCTCCATCTGCAATGAAGTTCAAAAGATATGAATACTCTTAATAATTTGTAAGTCCCGTAATGTGAGATTATATCCATTATATTTTGTCATTAGCAAAGTTTCTCATTATCAATATCCTTGTGAACAGAATGGCCAAGACAGTTTGTAGGTAATACAGGGAGGTAAACTGGAGGGAAGAGCATATAGCTCATGGGAACTGTGGAAAGGTGAAGCCATGGGATTTCTTGCTGTGGCCTTTGTATAACAGGTTTTGGTTCACATGTTGCTAATGTATGGAACACATTAGTCAAGTTTGGGATGCATTTCAGTAGGTGGACACAATGTAAACATCAAGTGAATCCTGGAGCATGATGTACAAGAAATTGCCTCACTTTGTCACAGATATCACATAAATAAAACAGCTGGAAGAACATTTATGGTAATCTCATTAAGCCAGGAAATAATTACTGATTTGGCATCTGTTTGTTCTTTACATGTGATAACAGATTAACCCCTTCAAATGTGTATCTGGTAATTCATTTTATAAATCCATGGTTATTAAACAATAAGAGTAAGCAATTGGTGACAGCTAAGGGACTCTCATTATTATTATTATTAAGAAAATAATGCAGTGCTTCATATTTTATTCGGTTACAGTTTCGTCCTTCAAGTGTGATTTTCCTGTTGCTTTGTGTATGTTTGAGAGAGAGAGAGTATGTGTGTCTGTTTGCACATGTGCGTGGGTATTTGCTGAAGAGCAAATGGCAATGTGAATCTGTATTCAGCATGAAAGTAAGTGGGACGTAATTTACAGCCAGTTGACTAATCTATGTGTCTATCTCTATCTGTCATTGGCATATCTGTCTCTCTCTGTTCCTCCTTCTATCTGTCTTAGTGGCATTGTCACAAATACAAACATTATTAATAAGGCAGATCGTCCCAGCACAATTCTGTTAGTGACTAGAAACTCACATACACATTAACAAACTAGTGTCTTCTGTGTTGACAGGCATTTTGCATATCACAATACAGAAAACGCATGCAAAATGGTCATGAACGATATGCTTAATTTAAATCTGTCCATACAATATGGTGCCCTGCATATTTAAGAGACAAATTTTTATATGCTAACCATTGTGTGCTTACTCCATTTCACTAATTAAGACCAAAAGTATTTAAAGAAAATATACACACACATGCCTGTTGCCTATGTTAACCTAACAGAGCATAATTTAACTTAACCCAACAAAACAAAATTTTAAGCAGCATAATTACACCAAACCAACCTAAACTAACCCCACATATCAAAGGATGCACATGTATGTCTGTAGCATGCAACAGGTCAAAGCCATATTTTTATAAAAATTTCACCACAAACTACATTTGCTGTGGATAGGTATCTCACAGTGTTGCATTATGGTTATCTTGAATTCAGTGTGACCAACTTATGAATGATAGAAGAATTTGGAACATACATTGTAGTTGCATATACTTATGATACTAAGCAACAAGTGACCAATTATAGATAACAGAGAATTATGTACGTTATATTGCCTTAAAAGTTTATAAAATTTGAATAATTAAAAATGCTTTATTTAGTTTTTAATCTATAATGAGAAACTTACAGTTTAGCCACACTACATAATGACAAGGTTTGTCACATGCATTTACTTCCTATTCTCTATTACACACAGATTTTTAGATCCATATTGACATATTTTATAGTAGATCTAATGTTCATTTCTACTACACATTTAAAATGATCCAATGCAAATATCACATGACTGTGTTTCCTCACAAGCAGCCATTTTTGTTAACACTGTATGAATAACAAGAACTCTTTGTAATGTGATTCTAATATTGTGGTTCCCAATTTTAAAAAGCCAACCTGCTCAGATCAAAGGCTAACAAAGTCCATGGTTAGATAATTAAAGTAGATGTAATGAGAATGGAATAAATTCTTATCACAACATGAATTAACTAAGAAGCAGATACAAATACTGATCCCAGTAACATACAAAACACTTTGAAATGCTCATTCAAACTTCTTTAGTGATATAACATCACTAACACAAAAACAAACTGACTATTGGACACTCTGGTCTTGGTACATAGGATATTTCTGTTATAAGTACTGTATGTGTGGGAATCTAGTAGTTTCAAAGTAAGGCAGAGGAGACCCGTTGACAGTATTCTGCGTTTGATCCCCACTCAGAATTTTGTGCAAGATTTTCACAGACCACGTCCTTCTGCCACCCCTTTCCCCAATTCCCTGGCTTGGTGCCCTCATTAAGCTGCAGGTCTCTTTTGCAGCCTATTTTGCTAATAATAATGCTGTCATTAAGGGCAACAAACTCTGTGCTGTGGGTAAAATCAATTTAGAAACTGATTCTGCGGCTTATGTAGGTCACCAAAATCCAGTAAGGACAGAGTCCATGCCTGCAGCACTACGAATGAACCAACCTAACATACTGCAAAATGTTAGTTTCTGTATCTTCAGGGGACAAACACGCACCAGAAATGGAAGCTGACAAATCACATGGTTGCATTTCATATGTTTCCAAATGTGAAATATTGTTAGAACTGTTGGGTTCCACATGTCAGAACCCCAGTCTTCAGTGTAGAGATGCATGTCTTCAAATTAGATGCCTTGGCTGCATTCTGGGGAGAAGGTGGTTGCACAAAATTGAACCTTGTGTACCTGAAGTAGAAGTTGGATAAAAGCACATAATGAGGAACTCTACATTTGGCATGCTTCAACAAAATATTACTGAACTGATTAAATCAAGAAGATTGACACAGATCAACATTTAGAATGCATGGGAAGTAACAGAAATGTGTCCAACATATTGGTCAGAAAACTTGTATGAAATAAAATCCTTGGAAGAACTTGGCATAGGTGGAGGATAATATTAAAGTGACCCTTCAAGATACAGGATGTGAATGTGTGGATTGGATTCACCTGGCTCTCGACTGGGTCCAGTAACATGTTCTAATATACTTGTAATGAACTTTCTGGTTTAGAGAAGATGGAAAATTTCTTACACAGCAGAGCAATTTTAACTTCTCAAGGACTGCTTCATGGAGTTAGTATGTGAAGTAAAATAAAATTAGTTTAAACATAAATTATGTCACACTTTGTTAGTGTCAGACAAGGAAAGCAAAATTTGCATTGGACCATAATTTTGATAATGCATGATAAACTTCTCTATTTCTCATCTGGCTGCACTGTGATATTTTATTACTTAACATTCATAACGCAAAATATTTTAGCATACTTTTCATATATTTTAATTATTTTATTTACTTACAATTGTTTTCTGAAGTTAACTTCCTTAAGACAACCTTCCATTAAATTAATAACAACTCATAGCAATTCAGAAAGTCACAAAAAGAAAATGAATTGCACTGCATTATGGCCCCACTACACTGCAAGTTCTGAGGGTACAGAATTGTCTTGGGTGGTCTCCAGTTGACCATGTGAAAAGCCTGTTGTCAAACAGGAAAGCAAGTTAAACTCTACTGAGGCCACAAAAAGAAGTCCCATGGACACTGCTGATGATGGTTCTCAAGTCTTCCCACTCTGTACTTACTACTCTACTTCCCCCTAGCTCCCTCTGCCATCTTTCAACCAGTCCAAAGCACACTCACCAATGTTCATGTGAACAGAAGAGTTGGACTGCAGAGAAGTGCGCTGGAGGGAAATTGTAGGATATCAAGGGAGATGTGGGATTGATCCATAGGAATCCTTTCTGTGGCTTCAATTGTGCACGGTGCACTCAGTGGTTCACCGTGCTAGACACAGACTGAAGGCAACAATACCTTGAATTGCAACTTCAGTTGATACAATGTCACGTGAATTCTCTCTCTTGTGTTGCTTGAGATTGTGATGCATGTGAAGTACATGTGTATCTGTCTGTGTGTTTGTGTGCATGTGCATGTTATGATGGAATGTATAATCAATGACAATAACAAAACAGAGTCACTACCAGTTTCTGTTGTCATAGTGACATGATGAAATTCCTGCATTCTTGGAAATGGACTTACAGTACTGAATTCCTCAAAGCAATTGTTTGTTTCTGAAGAAGCATAATGGTTCCCTTCCTTATTATTGCTGGTATTTTGGAAATAATCATGAATTAATTATGAAGACAGTTTCTAAGCTCAGTATTGGCAACTGTTTATTTTGTGGTGTTGTATTAACATGAGAACTGATGGGGCATTTCCATGTAGCTGTGCAACTTTGTTCCTTTCCCTGGTCTTTGTTAGTTAGTAATTCTTCTTAAATTATAATTACAAATATATTTTTTAAAAATCATTCATACTTCAATATCAATAATAAAGCAGTTTTTTGTATGCCCAATTGGGAGCATAATAAACAAAGTAATTTTGGTTTGTAGCGTACTGCATATTATGTTACAATATTAACCTACCTATGAACACTTAAAAAAAAAGGGCACAATTTTAGGTTGTCACAGTAGTGTCGCTACAGACTCAAGTCTTCTTGATTGTTATATCTTGTCAACTAGTAAACAGTTACCAGTTATTACAGAGAAAAAACCCAGAAGATTTGAATTATCAGCAGTACCACTCTAAGAGGTAATTATTTACTGGTCAACTGTTTTAACAGCACAGAAAAACTCACTATTCAACAAACTGTTGATATATAGAGACTCATATTCAACTTAGATTTCTTTTGCTATACAAGCTACTAGTAGTGATGGGCTTATTATTATTATTATTATTATTAATATTAATAAAATTAAAAAGGTTTCATGAATACCACAGATCACATACATACTCATATGATATGAAAATAATTTTTAAAATTGTGTACTTAAATTTCAGTACTAAAAATTGTAAAAAAAATTATTTTACCATAAGCTATAAAAGACAAATATGTTTTGGTGAAAGTATAACTGTTCCTGTGCCCACCAGCAACTGTAAAGGTCTACTGGGAGAATGCTGTGACTGCTTGGTTCTTGGAAACAGGCCTTGGTGCACATATTGGATGAAAAACTGGGTGGTCATCAGTTATAATCTGGGTGTAGGGCAAGAGAAGACATGCATACAAAATATTGCTTGGGAAACCTGAAGGGAGAAAACCACTTAGTAAACTTATGAAGTGATGAGAGAATTCAATATTAAAAGGACCTTAACAAATTTACATGCAAGGCTGCAGACTGGATTCATATCACAGAATAATCAATAATGGTCTCTTGTCCACATGAACCTTTTGGGTTATATTGAAGTTGAGAAATTTGAGTAGCTCAGCTCTGTTCCATGGAGTTGGTTAGATGTGTAGTATCTCATGACTGTACAAAGTTGTTGTAACTTTAGTGTGACGCATCTAGTGTGTCTATATATGTTCATTCATCCATTAACCTGTTTATGCAGACATTTTGATCAGAATATGTTGCTTATGATGCTGCATGTTGTGCCTGTGGAATGTTGTTTTCTTGTGATTATGCTTCAATGCTCAACCAACAACCAGACATCATCGGTTAAAACCATTCTCAAGAGAATGGCTATTTTATCTTCCTTCAGAGTCATCTAGGTGTGTTCACACAACAGTACACAGGTTTCAATATGTCTTCTATGCAATTTTGTATACATCATCACTAATGTTCATGTACTGGAGAAACAAATCTAATGTAAAACCCACTCATACTACTAATCAGAAATTGCATATCCATTACATTAAGTATGAAGCATTTAAAAAGTATTTTGAATAAAAAACATAAGTCTTAATAATATCTAATTCTACAACACATATCAATGAGCAATCTTGGAGAAAGTTAATGATGGTGCTTTTGAGTTTCATGTAAAGTAGTGTGTTGTATTTGACCAAGACAAACCAAAATTAAATTACTGTACACCCGCAATACTGAATTTCACCAATGTTTATTCAGAATTATTAAATTAACATGCACACAGATACGATGTCTCTAAATTGTATTTACTGTATGCAGTTTGCTTTAAAGAAGGAATAATAATTAAAGAAGTGATTCACACAGAACAAGCACAAAGACCTTTATTCAGCTGTGATAGTCTTGTTTTCTCAGTCAGTAACACAGTTTATTAAACTTCAACAAAATACCAGCCTCTCAGGTTAAGAAAAGATGTTTACTTACAGCCACTAGCAATTCACATCTCATAACCTGATAGTGTTCATCCAACATCAAGTGATTATCTCTTACATCCACGTATAGTGCAGAAAAATTTCCTTGGATTCCGTAAGTATTGGCACTGTAAAAATTTATGAAGAATATATTTAACATAATCAATTTGTCCTCTACAAAGCAATATTTTTACAAGATATCTTAAATACTTGTAAAAACTATCCACAATAGTTGGTGTTTTACCGTATTTTTTAAAAGTCACGTTTTACAAACTTCCTCTTCTCTACGTCTTCTCTCTTCTGGCATGTTACACAGTGTTGATTGGTAGTTAATTACCGATGTTTCAGGACAGCCTATGGGTCCCATGATAGGCTGTCCCACAATGTCAGGAACTACCAATCAACGCTTGGTAAAATTCCAGAAGAGCAAAGACCTTATTTAGACTGTGGTGGAAGCATGAATTCTATTCTCTATTTAGAATTATTCTCATATTACAACATAATTCCACCTCCTTGGCTTACAATTAGCAGTCCAACAACAATGGATCTAGGAAACCTAAGTTCTAATCCTACTAATTCACACAATTAGAAAAAGATTTTGGAGAAAAATTATATCACATACAAAAAAATCTACAACACTAACCTCCATACAATTCTCAGGTCTATAATGTGTGGAGTGTTACACCCATATTCCTTATGTTGCATTCACAGTTTGGTGCTCTGGGTTAGGACTAAGTTTGCCTCGTAGAGGTTAGGATGGCTGTTTTAACTTCTTCAAATTCTTACATACTCTCCAACACAAAGCCCTCAGTGCACAACTATAACCTTACCTTTTCTGCATAGTTCATTACCTGATCAGAGGTCTAGACGAATTCAGATATTACCAATAGCCTTATTGCATCTAAACCTGTCATGTTAAAAATGCGCTTATGTAATTACTTTATTAAAATAAAAGTGGATGAAAGTCTATCCTCACTTTTTTCCATTTCTACTACTAAAACAACGCATGTGATTAAATCAGTTTTTCAATTGTTGAGCCATATCACGAAAGACGTGTAGGCTATAATCAATCTGGACCTACTGCGAAGCAAGCAACTAGGCATGTTTAGAAACTGTGTGAATATCTGCACCATCATAATGAAAATTATAAGTCAAAAAGCCCAGCTGATATATGAGTTTGAGGCATTTCAAAGTTAATGTTATATTGTAAATTTGCAGACTTGACTTTTACTGCAAAATGTTTACTTTTTCTGACTTCAGGGCCCCAGTCTATTCAGTAATGTATAATCATTAAATAAACAAACAAATATACAACAGTTTATGTCTGGAATCCAGTTCCTCCCATCTGCTTTAAATCACTTCAAATGCCTCTGCTGCTAAGTCTCTGTGAGGCAAAGCCCCATCTGAGATGATGAGGCAAGCAGCTGGAATTACATAACAGGAACTTTAGGAATACTACTCACACTAACTGTGCACAATAAGAATAATACTTCTACCAGGAGTCAAAATAAACATCTTTAGATCTGTACATTGATTGGAATCGGCTCACTACAAAAAAAAGTACATAGGCCACAACTCTGTTGACCAGTTCAGATGAACTTGCTTGTAAGTGCACACTGTAACAACCAATTTCTCCTGTGAGTGGCAGGCTGAAGATGTTTTTCACAACTGTATCAGATCAGTAGGAAAAGGGAGAGTCACAGTGGCCATAATATGTGTGTGTTTTGTGTGTTGTGTCCAGTAGTTCCATTAGACTGATGTTTCATCATCAGAGTATATAGCTGACATGTTAATGTTGTACTGTGTTAAAGGGTGCAACCTACAAAATTTCAAATATTGTTTGATGACAGCTTCATTAAATATCTTTCACTTTGTACTAAGACATATAAAACATGCCAAAGATGTAGAATGCAGTTTGTGTTCCCTTGAGCAAACATTACTGAACCTTTTTCAGACAGTAAATTCGCATATCCCTTGTCAGTAGCAACTTAATTTTTATACTGAACTGTCTATTTTCACAAGAAATGTGGAGAATGAAATATTTTATCAGATTGAAATGCTATACTTATTGACTGTACAGAACAAGATTCTACAAGCAGAAATTGCAGGGTCTTCTTCAAGTGCTTCTAATCTGAACATGACAATGTAAGAAATACCGCACACCTCTATGGGGGTTTACATATTCCACGTGGGTTCATGTACCCCTGGTCGAGTACTGCTGCCCCAAGCTAATCTGAAATGAAAACACCACACTGTGATGTGGTTGGGAACCTGGAACATATTCTGCACTTAACCTTAATTATGGAATGATACAAAGAGTAACAGCAAGTCGTTTTGTTGCTTTGCAGTGAAGTTCATGCCTGAGTCGAATCCAGCCAGTCCACCCCCAGTGTATAACTCACAACAGCCAGCAGGAGGTGTTGTTGGCAACCCTGCTGGAGGAACAGCCCCTGCCACTGGCGCCTTCGATTCCAAACCTTCAGCCTAAACTGCAAACTGCTGTGCCTGTTGTCAACCTCTTGGCATCACACCCTCAAAAACTGATGAGTGAACTCGAGGCTCTCATGTGCTAGAAATCAGCATACACAACATACAGTACTAATGCCAACAGGTTGAAAGGCAAAGGAAATGCCTGACATTATTCTGTCTTACTTTTCAAACATTAATGATAGGATTTTGGAAAGCAGGAAGGCATGGTACAAAACTTGACAGTACAGGTTGGGTTGCTTTGGTTTATGCAATAAATCCTCCCTCTTTACACAGCCTTAAATTACATGCTTGTTCTCATCACTTCTGCACCTGGGTTCACAAATGGCATGGCACTCTTCTATAACAATGTTCAGAATGGTAAAAAAGAAGCAAAATTGCCCCTTACAGATAGGTAAATGTAGCATGAGGAAGCAACTAATGGAACACCAAACACATATGGGTGTGATTATCAGTAATTTGCAGCATAGTTTTGTTTGGGTGTGCTACACAGCATTATCTCCTGTACAGAAAACTTTGTTACTTACTCAGTGTGAATTAAATGGCTGTCACATGTGACAGGTGTTTCAAACAACAATTGTTTTTCTGTCGCTTTCAAATAGCCTTGCATCTCATTGTATCTCTACTCAACAGGAACAGTTTTATAAATAACGTAGCTTGCTTAAATCTTGTGTAGCTTGGCACATGGAATTGTAAGACTGCTCAGCTTATAGCAGTGTGTCTTCTCATCTTTTAAATAGTGTATGTATAGATCAGAGACATACAACTGAAAAACACTAGTGGCACTCCCATTTTCCACAATTTATTGACAATATTGTCTGCCCTGTCCAGGTAAAATAACTCTCCAAGTAAGGCAAGAAGAAAACACCAAAATTCAATTTTGTTTGTTTTCATGGCACTCGGTTGTCTTAATTCTTGGGAGGATGTGCACTGATTGAGGGTGAAGCACGTGCCTCTGGTATCCAGGGGTTGCAGGCATGAGAATGCCTGATAATGCATCCCACAACAAAGGTGTCAAGAACATAATCAATCACAGATGGCACAATTTGGTTTCTGATTTTGAGTTTGCTGTGCATGCACTGAAATTGACTTGTTGCAATGTTCTAAGATACAGCATGCTCCCAGCCGCTCAAGCAGTAGCATGGCATGATTTGGGACCAATCCTGTTGAAAGGGGACCCAAGTTCCAAGAGTAAAAAACAATGAGTTGGTGACACTGACATAAATTTTAAAATTCATTCAAAACCTGTTTTTCTGACAAAGTCCAATACCAACAGGTTGGGGGTCCTGATCTGTAATGTGACACATTTGTGTAATTTGCGTAATATAGCTTAGGCGTTGATTTGTTTTATCAAAAAAAACCATGTTTTGTAACAAGGACAGAGAAGGCCTATGTAACTTAGCAACCCTCGGATCAAGTCACTGCATAGTTCCACTGTGCCCTGCATCAAGTGGCTTTTTGTTCTGACTCCATTCCTTACATTTTATTTCAAGGAATCGATTTGTGTGTTGAAATATAAATAGTTTATTTATGAGACGTGTGACAACACTATACGTATTATCTGTATTATTATACATAGTGTGAACATTTTCATGAATTTCAAGTACACAAGAACATGCTGTTTACCATATTCTTTCTTTTTTTCCTATAAGATAAAGATGATGATGATGATGATGATGAAGATGATTATGATAATAATAATATTCATGTAATATTTGTGTATAGAAAAAAATGTAAAGTTAATACTGATACTGTAAAGATTAGTGTGTATAAATATTAAATACAGCATTTGTTTTATTGTGATACAAATATATGATTTCATACTTCCACAGAACTCTTCAAGCAATGGCTCATAAACTGCTGAGCATCTTTTTCTTCAGGTTTCTCCTCATTTCTAATATTGCAAACTATGTAGCGCAGCAGTGGCTATTTATTTATGTACATATGATTCACTCTGCAACACAGTAATCCTGGAGATACAGCATCAAATGGTGGGATGATAAGTGAATGGTGAACTTGAAAGACTTGGGAAGAAAGCAGTCACGGAATAATTTGAAGTATTATAAAGTCATGTGTCTGCAAGAACTAAGATGACTGGTCTACATGCTGAGGTATGTGTTCCTCTTCCAAACACAAAGTTGGAATGCTGCTCACTACATATGTTTATGGAATATGTACAGTGGTTCACTGTGAATATTTTTAAGCAAAACAGTTGATTTACAAGAGAAATGCTATGAAAGACAAGCCATTAGATGTCACCCCCAAAATCACACATCAGGAAATAAAAAATGGAGATTGTGTGGAACACAGATGTCATTCTATGTGATGGTTTCTATGCAATATGGATATTATAACATGGGAACTTAACAACAGTTCTGTTTCGTACATCACAGCTGACAAGTTCTAAGAAGTTTCCTATATTCCTTTGATGCCTATGCCTCAAGTAAAGAATATATGTAAGGATACAATTTCTACCAAAGAAAGCTGTCTACATTAGGAGACCAAACTGTTCATGCAGTTTAGAGAAATAATGTTTATTGTGAGAATAATATGAAATTCCTAAGTACAATGTGTAGGCCAAATGAAGAATTTTTAATGTTAAAGCAGGCAGTACATATATTTACCACTCAGCTTTAAAAGACTAGTACAAGTTATCATCACTAGTCAGCACCAAGCAAAATTAATCTGCCATGTGTGCTTGCATGACTTTATTTTCATTTTCACTTTGCAAACCAACAAGCAGACAAGAGTGTAATATTAAAATGGATCTTAAGAAAATAGGATTTGGATTTGAAGGTACATGACTGTCACTCATAGCTACTAAACAAGGACCCTGTAACATTAAACACGTTGGTCTGTAATAGTTTGTAAATTGGCAGGATGTTTTCACCAATCTTAAAAGGCACAATGTAAACATCGCACAATTCAGAATTGGAAAGGTTACTACAAGAGGGGCATTCTCGATTCTAATCAAAGGCTCTAAAATGAAGAAAATTATTTATTTATATCACTGTATGCCTTGCCTATATACATTCCATTCACTATAATAATTACAACAATAATATTATTATTATTATTGTTGTTATTATAAAACAGATACATGTACTTTAAACTCACTTGTAGTTGTAAGACACAAACTTTACTAACACAAATACAATGAAACAAAAATTATAGAAGCTGTGACAAAAGTAACGAGGCAGGAAACTGTTCCAAGTAGTATGTGCACCCAAAATACTGAAATTTGTAACAATACAGAAAATACTGCATCCTAAAATTTCCTCTTCTTGGTAACAGTAACAGAAAGTTTAATTACATAGGGCCATGGCATCCTATATTCATAATATCATACATAAAGAGAAGATGAAGTGCAGCAGGTGGGGCACGCTTACTGGCCATACACATTCTCATCGCTGTAAGCAATGTATAGGAAGAAGTCTTCTTCATGATGTTCCTGAAAACAAATGGCCAAAATGAGTCATTCTGTAAGTCATGACACTATGACCATTTTATTTGATGTACACAAAACACCACACCAAAGTTATGTTAGTCTACTATCAAGTCTGCGCACTAATTTATGAAGAATACAGTACAGCTGTCAGTAGCTGACAGCAGTTACCTGGTACAGCAAGCCTACTGCAGTAGTGTTGCTGCTGGGAACATCATTCAACCTGTACATATAGTCAATTACTTAATACCTTTTACCTGGTATAGCAAGCCTACTGGACACTGATGGGCTTCACAGCAGGATCCCTGTTAGGAATCAAACCTGTCATCCAGTATGAATGCATAGCCAGTTACTAAGAAGACGTTATTTTGTAAAGTGAGAAATGTGGTGCTATAAATCAACTATCACTCAACCTGTACAGACATCCAGTCACTAAGTAGACATTACCTGGTACAGTGAACCCATTGTGGCACTGGTTGGCGGGATCACATTATTTACAAAGAAGAATAATGCGTCCTCCGGACGTAGGTGGATTCTCTTCCTGATGAGGAAGTAGAACTGGCCAACTGTCAGATCTGAAGGAACCAGGTATTTCTTCTTGTCCAGATCTCCGACTCTTGCCTTTGGGGCTTTCTCTACTATCACCTATACAGACGGAAGCTATCACAGACAACAGCACTTTATCATGGCCAAAACGAACCACACTCCTACACCAATGCCTGAAGCTGATCAGTACGACTGTGCATTACCTGAGGAGGATATTTAGTATCAGGCAACATGAAGGAATGGGAAGAAAAGAGTTGCATTCTGTTTTATGATGTGATATCAACATGTTTGGTAAACCAAAAGAACTTCAGGGAGGACAGCCAATACCTGTTTTTATGACATTCTGGTTTCTCCCACATAAGAAATCAATGCCAAGACAAACATTGCCAATGCCTCACCCTCTGGCACTTGCTAGTAAAAAAAATAAGAGTTACAAATGCTCAGTACAGCATTGGATGATGGATACTAAGATGTTGAAAGAAGTTCTGCATAGTCAGGAGCCTAAGATTCTTTACCATTACAAAAGCCCAACACTAGACACTATCCACATGCAGCTAAATCTACTAATCTTTAGCCCTTGGCCTTTTAAATTCCATGCTCCTGCTGCAGTCAGAGAAATGTTTAGTTTAAGTGCCCACTATTGTACAATTTCTCTTTTGGATGAAAAGGAAGTACATTACTGGGATAGCACAGTCCCATCTGTCTGTTAAATGTTAAGATCACAGTTTTTCACGATGCAATGCCATGCGGTTTGATAAACAGGTACCAAGGTTTGGGAGAAGTCTGCTTCCTTCATCATCAGGATATGGGACTACTGCTTCCAAAATGTTGACACACAATTACTACACATCCATCTACCCTCCTGAGGACAGATGATGGGGGTTCATCTGAAACTATTTTACATACCTACCAAATTACAAGGTATCACATCCCAGAAAAAGATCATCTTCATCACAATGTATGATGTCACATGCCACACAACTGTAATTTTAATGCCTATCACAACCTGACCATAACTACTGTCAAACAGTTAAATCTCTACATATAAGATACAACCGTATCAGTCAGAAACACAACAGTTTTATTACACAAAATGCTATTTTACAGTGACATGTTTTGACTCTTTCTGAGTCATCTTCAGGCCCTCTAAATTACAGATCCAAGGTTAACGATGTTTAGAGTGCATTCTGGGATCCCAAAAGCTTACAGTAGACAGTATAATTGTTGCAAGAGTGTATATATATATATATATATATATATATCAGTATATTTTAAGATATATACAACAGATTATAGTTGCAAATTGGGGATGATTAACTGTTGTCAGAGCTTGAAATGAATTAAAGTGAATTATTTAGATACCTTAGATTGGTTCCACATTGAATTGGTCACTAGTTTTTACACATTAAAACAGAATAAGGAAAAACAGACTAGATGCAATAAATGCAGCGTGTTGCTGAGTCACGCTAGGCACTTCCGTGGATGTGTCCTCTATCTGTTATTACATAGAACTATTGGTTTAAAATGCGGCATCAGTGGCAAGAATTATTGTCTTGTGTCAGCACGGGTGCTGTGGACTAGATGGACTCTCAGATGATACTTTTTAAATTTTCTCCACGATGAGATGGAGAGTTTATATCTTACATATCATGATGCAGAGTTCTCTGGAGATTGTCCTGTGTTTATGCAGACGGACGGTCTATGTCACATTTGAAAAATACAGAGAGGTTAAGGCCATCATCCTGTGTATGGGGTGGTAACTATCTGTGATGTAGTGTGGTGGATGACCTTGGCGATGTCGAGCAGTGAAGTCTTTTCCATGTGAGCCCAACTGGAGATCTTACAAGACTGAATTGAGTGCTGCTGACTATGGGTAGTAAGCAGCGGGTAGTCGTCTATGGGGATTTCGTCTTCTTGTGTATGGGGTGAAGACAATCTATGATGCAGCATTGCAACTGGTACACGTACGTCGGCGTGTGAGGTGGATGACCTTGGCAACTGAGTCTTACAATATTTCCACTTGCGCACACACGGAAAAGACTTTGTCACAAAACAAGACAAGACAATAATTCTTGCCAGTGATGCCACATTATAAACCAATAGTTCTACATAGTAACAGATAGAGGACACATCTACGGCAGTGCCCAGTGTGACTCAAAAACACGTTCATTTAATGCATCTAGTCTACTTTTTTCTTATTCTGTTTTAATGTATAAACACTAGTGACCAATTCAATGTGGAGCCAATCTTAGGTACCTATTAATTCAATTTAATTCAATTCAAGCTCTGACAACAGTTAATCATCCCCAATATACACATCTGTTAGATGCCACCATTTGTGTAATAACTAGTTTTTATATATATATATATATATACACACACACACACATACCTTCATGTAACACAACTACTCTTATGAATTTTTATCATTTTAATTTTTAAACTATAATCTATTGTATATATCTTAAAATATACTGATATATATACTCTTGCAACAATTATACTGTCTACTGTAAGCGTTTGGGATCCCAGAATGCACTCTAAACATCGTTAACCTTGGATCTGTAATTTAGAGGGCCTGAAGATGACTCAGAAAGAGTCAAAACATGTTGCCCTAAAACAGCATTTTATGTAATAAAACTGTTGTGTTTTTGACTGATATGGTTGTATCTTATATATAGAGATAAACACATTGGGATGACTAACTTTAAACAGTTAAATCTAATTCACATCTTCGTAACTCATTATCCAAACTGACTTCATCTCCTTCCCACTTACATTTCAGTTAGGTAAATGTTCTCTCTACAGTTCTGCAATAAAAACTGCATGCATTTGTCTTCCCCTCCCCCCCCCCCCCTCCCCAATATGAAGACTGCTGCGATCATCTACATTTCTTGTTTAACCTTAATGTCTCTATTTTACCTACAAACTTACTTCAATTATTACCATCCCAAAATCCCTAACCCTGTCAGAATTGTATCTGGCACCACCCTCAAGTTGTCATATCATATGCCCAACCAAATTTTTCCTCATTTCAGTGCTGTTATTCCAACATTATGACTGCCTTCCTGCTAGTATCACTCCACCACACTTATAATGCACTTACTGCGTCCCCATCAGTACCATTTCATGCTGAAGATAATTTAACACTACTTCCCAGACACCCACCCATCTCCCAATCACCAATGTGTGGCATAAATGAACCTCCACTCCTGACCACCAGTATGCCACAAACATCCCTGCCACTATACCAAGGCCTCTCCCATGGCATAACACTACCAACCTCACTGACTCACCAACCACAATGTCACTTTGCTACCCCACAATCAATACCCATACAGCAGACCCATATCCCCCTATAATGCTACCCTTCTGAGATAGTTTGACCCTGAAGAGGAAGGCACTATGGTTGTTCAAAACACTCTCTATGTATCTACCAAACTACCATATGGTTTCAGAATCCAACCAAATCTACGAGTGAGAAGACCTCAATACTGATAGGACAGTACTATACAAATACTGAGCATGAGACACCTAAAACAACCATAAATAAACTTGACAGTCATGTTGTTGTTGAGTAACAACACGTTGTGTAATCTTATCACCACTGTGCATACTCCTTGACCCTGAAGACAAAGGCAGTATGCTCCTCTGCAACATCACTAATTACCAGACAACATGATTTAACTTTCTAAATAACTTCAATATTCTTAAATGATTATAACCAACTAACTGCATCTGTCCACAGATAGATACTGCATCTGTCCATAGATAGATAACGACTCCTCCATGTTTCGGCTGTTTCCGTTAGCCAAAATATGTGGGAGCCATTATCTCTTTATGGAATAGTGCACCTTGTAAGCATTAAACTTATTTATGTGCGTCAATTGCATGGAAGATGTACAATAAAGTTCCAACATTCTTGTCCTACAAGGGCCATTCATAAATGATTAACCCTCATTGATGTAATGTGTAAACAGAAATACTTAGCCATTTAAGAAATGCACATGTTATGAGGCAGAGGTCACTGAACATTCACCCTATATATGGTACCAGAGGATGGCATAGGTTCCATTTTTGCGGGATGATTGTGTCAGTCAGTGGTGTGCTGTCGTACACAAGGAAAGGTAATGTCTTGGACAAAGGTGTATCACACTGTTGTTTTGGAATAAAGGGGTGTCACCAGGAAGATGTATGTGAAGAAGCTGCCACATGTCATAGCAGAGTGTTTCGATGGGTGGAAAGTTGCAACAGTGAGCATAAAAATGTCAAGCAGGGAATCAGTCCAGGCCACCCAATAGCCCGCACATTGTCAGCTGTGCCGTGTCTCTGTGACATCATGAGAACAGTCGTGTAGCTATTGATAAACTGGAATTGGCAGCATCTCTCTTCCACGCAACAATTCATGCAATAATCTGCAAAGATTTAAAAATGAGGAAGGTTTGTACACTCTGGGTTTCAACTAGCAACATCTGTCATGCAACAATTCATGCAATAATATACAAAGATTTAAAAATGAAGGTTTGTACACCCTGGGTTTCAAAATATCTCAACCCCAAACAATGAAGAGAAGGGTGCAGAACTGCCAAGAGCTGCTTGCTCTTCACAACAAGGACCCAGAGGAATTCCCTGCCAGACTTGTTACTGGAGACAGGTCCTGGTTTCACCATCAAACTCCACAGGTGAAAAGGCAATCCATGATGAGAGTTCTTAACCAGAGAAACTCTGGACAGCACTTTCTGCTGGAAAGCAGATGGCCTCAGTATTCTGGGACATGGAGGACAGCCTGTTAATGGAGTGGCTCCCCTAGGGCAATCAATCAACAGTGAGGTGTAGTGCAACACTCTTATGTGTCTTCATCACAGAATCCAGCTACAGCACCACGGAAAACAGACACGCCAGGTTCCATTGCACAATGACATCGCAAGAACGCACATCTTAAACAAACAACATAGGAACTGGCATCCTTTGGATATAACGTCTTCCCACATCCACCATATTCTCCAGATTTGGCCCCATCAGACTATGCCTTGTTCAACAAAATGAAAAGAACCACTTCACGGAAGAAAATTCCCTACCTGTGACAGCCTGGAGACATGTGTCTGCGACTATGTGAGCAGTATCCCTACAGACTGGAACACTGCCACTAACCAGAAGTTACCACAGAGATGGCAACAGTGCACACACCTTGGTGTGGAGTATGTAAAAAGTACTACATTGCAATTAGTTGCCAGTCATCAACTGGAGGCTTGTAACCCAGCTGAGTGTAAATCACTTATAAATGACCTCCATAACACATTTGCCCCATCTTACAACCCATTCAGAATGCAGTTTTAAATTAGTATGTCCAAATCTGGGAGGAAAGACCAACTGTTTGTGCACCATAACATATTGTGATGTTTTAGTCTGAATACAATGTTTTGACACTTTACTTCCACTGAAGCACTCAATATTAATATCTCATGACTTCTACCCTGAAGATGGAGTGCATTCCTCACAAATATTGGTACCTACCTCCATGATTACATCACATCACATCCCAGGTAAATGTAATCCTCCATCATAGAACATGCTGTGCACTGATGAAGCCACGGCTTATATTATGATACTAACCTAATATTTTTCTGGCGATACATACAAACACCACAAATTTCTTTTACAATGCACAGTTCCTGATCAGGATTCATGGTGGGCACCCACCAAAACTGAACTGTGACACATTACCACTGCAATAATGCTATCAGAAAATGTTATAAAAGATGCAGTTACTGAACAACTGGTGAAAAGATTAAAAACATAAACCATCTAAAGTAAGAAGGTCATTTAAATAACACATAAAAACTTAGTACACGCCTCACAGTAAAGACACTGCTCTTCCACTATGAAGACCCATCAGTCAATGCTGTTTACACACATAATCACTGCTTCTTGTCATAATCATATGAAACACAAATACACTCTGTGGGCAAAACCCTAGTGGTGTTTGTAGGAACCCATTCTTTAAAGTGTTTAACATTTCAGACATGCAGACCTGCAATTCCGGCATTTTCAAGGGAACTTTTAGTGCAACATAACAGCAAACACCATATCCATATTGGAACTAATTTAAACACTTTCTTTAACAGAAGAATTGGCAATAATAGCGAATGAAGGGTTCAACCACCAGTTGTCCTAACACATAAAAGTCAGAAATAACACACACTCACAAGGCAGATGCCACAAGAGGCCAGCTGAGACAACATTGTATTTTCTTATGTCCCCAGATTAGTTCTGTATTTGTCTCTGTCTGCCTGACAAGAATGAAGATATATGTTTCAAAGATATCCTCCCACTGTCAGAGTGGAACATGGATGACTATATTCTAAGGGAACCTAAGGTTTAACTCTGGATCTAAACTAATTATGGAGGTCTGTTCTCTGGTGCCCACATTTTGCATAATTTTGGAAATGGGACTTTCAGTACAAGTAAAATCTCAAACCCCCCCCCCCCCCCC
>Ga0136643_10001886_pt1 | contig 26418 bp, 8 predicted proteins | sample TergutLab28metaG_FD_96883 | JGI IMG/M metagenome (GOLD analysis project Ga0136643, IMG submission 96883) | Labiotermes labralis P1 segment gut microbial communities from Petit-Saut dam, French Guiana - Lab288 P1 (version 3) (version 3) | ecosystem: Host-associated > Arthropoda: Insects >... | reverse complement strand
TGACCTCACGAGGCTCACGAGGCTGAGTGGACCCCGTTCCAGACCCACTACTACTCAGAAAATCTGGTAGCGCCGGGGATCGAACCCGGGACCCCTGTATCTGTAGCCAGAAACTCTGACCACGACACAAGAAAAGAATAAAGATAATTCACCAGAATCCAGAAAATACAGCATTACAACTACACACCTAAGACCCTAACACCAAAAACCTAGTTTTTAAAATAAATTAGGTAAACATCAAAGTCATACCAAAACACAACCTTCAAATATATCAAACACACACTAGCAACTAAAATCAAATAAATAATTGGCAGTGGCCTTTGGTTTTGAATGATTTCTTACCCGACTAAGACCAAGAAAGGAAGAAACATGTGCTAACTCAAAATATGAACGATTACACTCAAACAAAGTTTAGTGTTGTGCCAACTGAAAAAAGCATGGTGTATTTACTGGGAGACTATGAATAGAAAGTGTATTCTCACTGAAACAATGGCATTACTTCAAACCACATAATAAGTGGCAACATAAGTAGATTCATGTCTTGTATATACACAACAATAGAGATTAACAAAACAACTGTGACTGTTCCAACTTTCTGACCATTAGAGCTAATTTAGTCAAAATCAAGTTACAGCAAGTAACTGAATATCTCTAAAAATCTGTTATGTTACGTTACTTACCAGAGTAATTGTGGATTTGATTGGTCCTGATCAAGATACTCTGGTGCCTGAAGGTTAAGCCTCCGAATCTCATCGTACAAGAACTGTATGTATAGCCGAGATCCAACAATCACAGTTGCAGGTGGGATTCCTGGCGGGTGAATATACTGAGCTGCAAAGTCATTATGACTAGGATTAATTAATGGTGGAAGATACCTAGTGTTATTTCTCTCAGTCATTCCCACTCCATAACCAGATTCAGTGCTGGCTCGTCTATCTCCTGGACCAAACTGATTACTACGACTGTGCCCAATGACATTTTCATGAGATCTACGTGTTCCAGGGAGATCACCTGAGGAATGTCGTCGCTGATTATCAGCCATGTTTCGAGCTGGTGGTTCACTATACCCTTCCCAGTAACTCCGTCTTCGCAATGGCAAAGCTCTAGCGTCTGCAGAATAACCAACTGCTCCATCCAAATCATCATTCTCTAGTAAAAAAAACCGCTGGCCTTCAGCATTACTGTTTGTTCCATGACGGTTTCTCACAGAGTTCCACATGTCAGCCTGAATGCTTGTGTCAACTAAAGGTGGAGGCACAGCATCACCATTCGATTCCTCTATTGTGTGCTCTTGGCCACTATCTGGCCGGAATATTGGCTGAACCATGATTTCCCATGTACAAGCACGCTCATATCAATATGATCCCTGGGAGTGACTTCTATATGTCAAGCAAATGAATTCCTGCAAAAGAAATACATAACTAAACAAAATTGAAAATTTTGGTTACTCAACTACCACTATAAAATCTGCAACTCAATTACATTTAATATAAATAAATCCACAGGTAATTACGTTCACTTGGTATCTGAAACATCTGTTGTATTCTTGTGGAAAAGTTACACTAGCTGATCCGCCACTTTAAAACTTGACTTACCACCTTTATGAAATACATTCCAATGAAGACAGTGTCATCTATGAGGTATCTAATAAGTCCCTACATAACACTACTGCTTCAAAGCATGCAAAATGATGAACTTATTCTAGCAAACATTGTTCATACACTTGCCATCAAAATGTTATGTTGTGATAATTTGCTTGCCAGACATTCTTTTTGCAGGCAGCAAACTTTACATCTTGTCTTATTCACGAACACAAAAAAGTATCCTAAATATGGTAATGACAAAATAATTTTCAACCACAAACTACAGGGAGAAAATAAAATTTTATACTTTATTTGGTCAAAGTGCAACAACCAATTTGAGTAAAACGCAAGGTGAGTAAACGAAATAATGTCATGTGCTCAGACTCTGCAGGAATTAACACTTCGTTTTAGACACAAATCAGAAGCAATGATGTTACATGAAAAAATGTAACTGATGCGATGGAAAATCCAAGTCTGTGCTAGTTCTTGAGAAAACGATGTGGACTGAGTTACTCAAACAAGCGGTATAGAATCTTTCCACAAATCTACGCACCACCTCAAAATTACGGGCATCAGAAGGACAACAGGAAACAAGTTCCACACTTATCTCTCACAAACATTAAACGCCACCGTACAAAATTTAGACGCCATGACGACCTGGCACCTGGGATATGTGCACCCCTGCCTTAAACTGAATCTGAAGTACAGCAATGACCAGGCCTACACAAATACGTTCTGCCTTTCACGATGGGCAAGTTCACTAAGAACAATGACTATAAAAATATTTGAAACATACTGCTAGTCAAGTGCGAGTTATTTTCTAAAGTGGCTAGGAGATTTGGACTGTATTTACGGAGCCCTGGTGGTGACTAAATATCTATATCACTACGCTACACACACACAATCACGTGAGAAAATCTAACACCACATACTTCCTTTGTCTACCTCTACTCCATTATCTATACGGTACTTCATTTCACAGATAAAATCCTTTACTGCCCTTGACTGCTTGACACAAATCTCATTTAATAACTGTAGGTGTCCAGCTATTTACGTCAATTAACATTTCAAAACAAGTACAAACCTGCACGTGCCAGCAACATAACCTGTCACTAGTAGTCATATGAGGCCCCACTTCAAACTATCTTCGAACCCATAAAAAGATTTCCTAAACAAGGAAACAGATTTCTCGCAAGCTTTAGGTTTCTGTGACCTTGCATCGTGAGCAAATTGTGAAGTGAGAGTGTCTCGCAATGACACAGCACGCACACTTAAACTGTACGTAACTTTAACTACAGTGCTAACATAAGGAACGACTCACTTACCTGTCATTCTCCAACTACACAAACCTTCCACCGACCGCACTACACACGACTTGGCGCACAAGCAACTCAATGTTAATCCGTGGAAACGAACGGCGCGAATGTCGTAGCATTCCGTCAGCACAGTAATATGGAGCGCGCTGCAGTTTGCGAGGAGTCGGTGGGTTATTTAAATACGTTGTCAGTAGCAAAGATGTGTAGTGTCAGTGATGCAGTAGGTAATGGTAGAGCGATACTTGCGGAGGAAACTTGTCCTAGACCCGTTTTGTACACCACAAATCCAACACGGAAATGTTGCCTCAAACAGTATCTTTGGCCGAACTTAAGTTCGATTGTTTTATTCGCACAAATTTATTATTATCATTATTCGCCCCTTCTTGACCAATGACTGCGTGAGTAGATAAAGGCATCGAGTAAACACCAGCTATGTGACGTCACCACTCGATTCTGCACATGTACGGATGCCATTTTGTCGCGGTTTTTCCGGTACGGATCTAGTTCTATGGATTTTGGATATGGCTAGGAGTCCCGCAAAATTTGATTTCGGATACCAAATATCTCGGGGTTTTCAAGTCATAAAAATACATTTCTGAAAGTGCATGTGAATAATTTGACTGTCTCACAGTGCAAGGAAACATGCCTAGGAGCACAATAGTCATTATCCGACCATTAATGGGAAGGAATAGGAGGGGAACGTGAAGATGGGTAGTTTAGTGATTTATGCAGTTCGGACTGACACTGCGAAGCTTGAAGGTAAGATATATGAAGAAAAATGAGTAAGTGAACTGAGATCATATTGTCTATTACTAATCATCATCAGCAGCAGCACTTTTGTACCTATGTCATTATTGTAGTTACATTAATACATTACTCTAATATTCGCATTGCATGATGGGTTAAAAATCTCGTCTTTTACCAGCCACCTAAATATTATGAAATGCCCCACTTTTTAGGCGCGTTCGCAAAATTGCGAAGAGCGACTATTAGCTTCGTCGTATTTATCCGTCCGTCCGCATCAAACAACTAGGCTCCCACTGGACGAATTTTCATAAAATTTGATATTTGAGTACTTTTCGAAAATTTTCGAAAGAATTTAAGTTTCACTAAAATCTGACAAGAAAAGCGGGTACTTTACCTGAAGACCGGAGTACTCTTTTTTTCTATCATATCTCGCTCAATTCTTGTTAGCATAAGAAACAGTTCAGACAAAAGTTGTAGAGGAAATCAAAACACACTTTGTGTGCAGTACCTTTGTTTCGAAAATCGTGCTGTTTATAACATACTGCGGAAAACTACTGTACAGCCCGGCAAGCCACAGATGACTATGATCCACGCGCATTGCATGCTGCATACCTGACGCTACAAATACTCAGAATACGTCTGTACGTGGCCTGTTTTGTCGGGTTTTAGGCACGTTCGCAAAACTGCGAAAAGCAACTATTAGGTTCGTAATGTATGTTCGTCTGTATAGAACGCGGCTCCCAATTGACGGGTTTTAATGAAATTTGATAGTATATTTCGAAAATCTGTCGAGAAAATTCAATTTTCATTAAAATCCGATAAGAATTAGTACTTTGCGTGACGACCTATGTACATGTGTGATAATATCTCGCTGAATTATTCTCATAATGAGATGTTTTAGACATATATTTTATATAAAATCAAAATACACATTTTGTGTTCAATAACGTTTTTCAGAAAATCATACCGCTCATGGGATAATGTGAAAAAATGCGGTAGAGCCGGATTGGTCACACATGACAATATAATGGGACGCATACTGTTTGCATGCTAGATAACTAAGGCTACAAACAGACAGTCACAATATGTAATACTTCCCCCCCCCCTCCCCTCACACGTGGGCCGGGTACCTGAGTCGATATAGCGACTGACTACGGACTGGGCTGTCCGGGATCGAATCCCGGTGGGGACGCGATTTTCCGCCCGTTCAGACCGGCCCTGGGGCCCACCCAGCCTCCTGTGAAATGGGTACCGGGTCTTTCCCAGAGGTAAAGTGCGGCCGGAGCGTGCTGCTAACCAATCACCCCCTTCTAGTGCCGCGGTCATGGAAGAGTAGAGCTATACCTCTACCCACCCTCTGGGCCACACCGGGCCTGTAACGGGATCACTGTACCTTTGCCTTTTACCCCCCTCACACACACACAGCAACAGTGGTTGCACCAGCACAACTCAACTTTACATTATACGTCACTTAAATTCTTCGCGTGAAAATTTGTTGAAAAAAAGACAACTCTCCTGTCCTTCACTTGGCTTTTTGCCCACAAAATTGTGCGTGTTATCGTGTAACTAGGGACATCATGAAACATGAAAGGATTTCTTTGGAAATTGAACCATTAGCAAGATCTGTCCATTGCTGTCACCAGATTTTTTTTGGTGGGGTTTCTTGAAATATGGAGTGTTTGAAAACGACCCAACGATGTTACTGCAACATTATAAAAACAATGTAATTGCCATCAGTGGTGTCTCAGAGAAGTTTTAAAACGTGTATTGAGTAGAAAGTTGAACGTCTTGCCAGAACATGCTTAGAAGCCAGCGAAGGACAGTTTTTAACACCCTTGAAATTTCACATTGATATGTGTATTGTGTATGATTGTCACTCTTTACAAACTTATACTAGATTGTCAATAATGTCATTTTGTGGTCACTCTGTATTGTAAAATGGATCTCAAGGAACTTGGGTGTGAGTGTTTGAACAGGATTCACCTCTGGTTTTGAGGTTTTGGCAGCAATGTAGCTGAGCATTCTGTTTTTGTGGGATATGACGCTGCGTTAATGGGTAGTCATATCCCAACCTTTTGAGGCAAGGTAGAGTCATCATCTTCAAGGATCAAAAGTCCTCGAAATGTTGCAATCCAATTACCCATTAACCCAGTGTCATATCCTAAACTTAAAATTTCTCTTGCTCATGAGACAGTAAACTTTCAGGTGCCATAAAAGGTTGATAATTTCGTGAGTAGATGAACAGGTGTTAGCTTGCGAGAATTATGCTGCCTCTTAGAATTAGACCTAAGTGGTTGGTATAGCACAGAGGCTTTACACTTTTTTTTTTTCAACAATCTGTCAAGATAATTTGGGTTTCCTTAAAATCTGACAAGAAAAATGGGTACTTTACATGAATACCAATATATATTTTTGACATGTTGCTCAATTCTTCTTAGAATGAGAAATATTTCAAGACAAAAGTTTTGGAGAAAATCAAAACACATTTTATGTTCAACAATGTTTCTTAAAAAAATTGTGCCCTTATGTCATAACGTGGAAGAATACTGTAGAGGCCGACAAGCCACAGATGACAATATGGTGCACGTGCATTGCATGATTGATATGTAGGGCTACAAACACACTCAGAATTTGTCTTATTTCTTGTCCACTGCAACAACAGTTGCACAAACATGCCCCAATGTTATGTTATACATTAATTCTCTCTCTTGTTAAAAAATGGGATCCATATGCCTGAGTCAAAAATGAAATACACACTAACCTTTGCTATTGATTGTGGTTGCTCCCCTCCAAACATGAACTTGCATAACACTTGTCACTATACTAAAGAAAGACTGCAAACCCAGGAAACACTTCAAAGTAATCCATAAATACTGTTACAGATACTAAGGATAATTATAAACAGCATGAAGAGATATAAAATTTGCAAAATATGTAACTGCCATCACAAAAGTCACACACACACACTATTGCTGGGCCATGAAACACAATGTTGTATTTAAGTGCTGGTGGCTGTGGTGGCTAACCTGTTCATGAGGGAGTGAAATGTTTTATTTAATGATACTCTCAACTTCTAAGAATACATTGCATTGTTGCTGAATGAATAGATGCATAGCATTGTTGCTACATGAATGGAATATTATTATGTAACACAGATGGAATTATACTGATGGATAAACTCAAGTACTGTGAATAACATCTGTCCCAAAACCACTTTGTCTCTTCACAAATCTCACATGCGCTGACTTGCAAATGCATCCATGCCCTCACATACATTTACTGGTGAAAGGGAACGATTAAATTTATTTAATATGAAATTATGGAAAGAATATGACATGTATATGATACTGTAGTAGGAACATTAATGGTTTCATGTTGAACAACTTACTTGATTTGTAGTGTTGTATTTTTCACAAAACTTACAATAATGGTCTGAAGTTTTTAAAATATATGCACAGCTTACAATTCATATATATATATTGCAGTACCCATTAATTCTTTCTAATGGATAACATACAGTGTCCATAAACAAGTTTCAAAAGTTTAGAATCAACACCTTCCAACATATCCCTTAATATGCCCTTAGTGGGTGTTTGACCTGGAAGGAACTTGCACTGAGGACTTAATGTGAAGGAACTGACATGGTGAATCAAGGTCAATTTCAGCTCTTAATAAAAATTACAAAGATATTTAGCAGCAAAGATATATAAGTTACTTCCAGACCAAACAACCTGAACCTACCGTAATTTGAAAGTACAATATTAATCTAGAATTACACTGCCACAGCGTAAAGTTGCTCAACAAATTCAGACACACACCTTACTAAAAGTGTTCAAAAAAATGAGTGGAGGAAGGTACTGTAAGTTAAACGTGTACCTGCACTTCAATAAATGAACAAAACTGTGCTGTAACAGTAGTAACCTAGATTTATAGTGCTTAAAATATGATGACATGTACATCAATAACAAAACTATTTTTCAGGAATAACTAAGATAATTTCATGCGTTCATAATAATAACATTCTGTAAATTCCAAATATTTAAATTCATTCACATTCCACAGATATTTCCTATTATTTTGAATTTTTCAAAAAGAAAGGAAAAACTTATTAAGTGGACTAGAATTCGTAGTTCTGCTAATGGTATACATTTCAACTCACTTTAAACACAAATTCAGTTACCTTTATGTAACTTTTCTCTTGTAAACTATCATCCCATTATTTTCAAATGCAATTTAATCATTAACAGAAGCACTTTCTCCTTTCAGTAATTATGATCTTTTTTATCCATTATGATACTCTTAACATTTGCAACACACACACAACAGAACACATCATGTGTTGTTAAGGCTCATGTACTACATTATTTCAATATGACTGCTACCTGACAGTTCGAGCCACACATTTATGGATTACACACAATTTTCAAACTTTCTGAGGCAGATGTATGCCACAATTTACAATGATATTTCAAGATATTCTGTACATATGTACAATGAAAGAGTCAACAACCAGTTTTTCCTTATACTTTTGCGTGTTTGATACATTTAGACACAGCTGGAAATTCATTAGATTAACCCTGCAGTCTGACCAGTTTGCATCAAGAGACAAGTTTTTATACCTTTACCCAGCTCTTCACCATGAAAAACTAAGAGAACATATGTGAAACCCTGTATCTCATCTGTAATTTCAAAATTCTAATCAGGGTTATGCAAGTATGATTCCTTCCCTGAATGATAATTCTTCACTAAACTAATCTCACATATTAAAGGTAGACTTGCATGAATGTTTAAATGTTCCCTCCATTTTCATTTTGTACTAAATTGAGAGAATGACAGCAGTAACAAATGTGATACCAATTAAAAAAGATGCATGGTTAAAATAAGGGAATCTTTCTATAATATGGACACACATTTTTGTTTTGTGGGAAGGAATATTTGTATAAGATTATCTGTGTCGGTGTTTTGCAGAGAAGTTCTTATTTGTGCCACTGCGCTATAGCCAAAATGAAAGACTGCTGATTGATGTATCTATACTGTGCTTATCCCTGGAAGCTATACAGTACAGCAGAGTCTCCATTCTTTGTATTAACTACAACTAATACAACCATCGCCAACACTCAAATCCATTCTCAGTGTAAACACCCATTTGCTTTGAAGAATGTACAAAATAACAGCAATAAAAATATAAAATAACCTCCAAAAGCATAAAAGGCATAAGGTTTTTCCTAACAAAATATTTTTGGAAGCATAAAGTACATTAACTAATTGAAGAGAGCCTTTTTGCATAAAGTACAAAAAAATTCAGCCTCCCTCAGTGAAAGACAAAGCATGGCAAAGCATGAAGTGATCTCTGTAACAGCATGAGATTGCAGAAAGCTGCCTCCAACTATGTGGTCTCATCCAGTTTGTGGGAACCAGTCACATAAGGTTACAGTGGTATTAAAACTGACAATCATGGAAGGGTCATGGATTTTGAGACTCTACTGTATGTGTTTGAGACACTGTAAGAGAAAATGTAAATATGGATGACTTGGGTAAGGGTGTGATGTGAGGAGAGATAGTGGGGTTCAGTTGTCTCATCAAGGATTCATAGAAACCTTCAGAACATTACAATAAAGATGAAATTTCAATTATCAGTGGCACTTAGTGGCAAAGGAAAGAAATTACGATGCCGTACAACTACAACAATTTTCATATGTTTACATCATGAGAATTGTTTGAAATATTCTTTTTATAACCAAATAAAATGTGTTTATATTAGAATTTTAATCCTTTAAAACACACATTAGGAATAACTGTCTACTGAAAAACTCCAACACACCATGATGACAGTGAACTTTAAAATAGGTAACAGTAGTAAGAGATCTGTACTAAGATAAAGAAAATAATATAAAAATTCAATGTTTCATAACCTCAGTTATTTCAAGAAATCAACTGAATAATAAATTATATGCATCAATTAATAACGTATACTTTCTTTTATGGAAATAGATTTTGGTAGATCTTTCAACTGACTTAGATCTAAAGGCACTCAAGGAATCACTAAGCTGAGGATTACCATAATGTGCTCCTTATCATTTAACTACAAGCTTATAAGTAAAGGCATTTAAAGCAATGTGAGATATTTTCCATAATATCATACAGGTACTGATGGCTCAGTAATTGTGCCTTTCCATTTCCTAGTGCAATACTAGCCAATGGGAATTATTGCGGCTTAAATTTTATATTGTTCATTCTGAGCAATATATTTCAATTTCCACAATTTCAACCAACAAATGCACACAACTGTCACGTAATTCACAAGAGTATGTTTAAAAACATTGAACTCCTGCATGTTTTGGACCTTACTGGTCCATCATCAGGGGAAACATTAGTTTATGTTGTACAAAGCAGTTACTAAACAGTATTTTGATCTGTTGTATATGTGTAAGAACGCGTGAGATTCTTCCAAGTGGACTGAATATGTGTAGTGTTACACAGTAAATTGGAGCAGCATGTGGCTGTATTCATGGTACTACACTTCCACATGCTGCTCCACTTTGCTGTGTAACAATTCTGTTTGCTACACGTACTCAGTCCACATGTAAGGATCCCAACAGTTCTTCCAGATGTGCAACAGATCAAAATATTGTTTAGTAACTGTTTTGTACAACACCAAATAATGTTCTCCCTTATGATGGACAAGTAAGGTCTGAACATGTAGGAGTTCAATGTTTATAAAAATATTATTGTGAATTAAATGACAGTTGTGTGCATTTGTTAGTTGAAATTGTTGAAAAATGTTGCTTCAATATTGACCCAGTGAAAATAAATTGTGGCCTTAAACAAGTCTACACTTAAAAATGCATAGTTCTAAACTATCATAAAGGTTTGCCAGAGACAAAATAAACGTCCTTTATCAATTAACACAAAACAGTCACCCAATATACTAACCAAGCTACTGAACTCAAAATTGGAATCTTTGACTGCATACCAAATGCTCATTTTGTAATTATGAAAGAGTAAAGATGAAATTAATAAATTACTCTTTTCTACATTTTAGTGCCCTATTTTTTTTTTTTTTAAATATACTCACGCAGATGTAAAAACTCCAAGAAGTTCCCACGCAGAAATATTTGGTTGAATTTGTCATTTGGTCAGAGTGTTAAGGTTTTCACGGTGGTTTGACGAAACTTGTATGAGTATTACTCTTGGTACATGTTTATGTTATATTAATATGAGCAATGAATATAATATGAACATTTCTACATCAAAAACATAATTACTTTTAAAGACAAAAAACCCATAACAGTAACAACTGTTGCAGATAATACAGTACTTGAACAAGTGAAGAATTTTCAGTACCAGTATATATGTTGCAGTATAGGCTACATGACAGACAAAGGCATTAATATCCAATTAAGTACTTCAAATGGTCCTGTGAAACTACAAAATGCATACTACTAGAGATGTGACAAAAGTAACGCTTAAAAAAAAACTGTAGCAGGTTCTAGAAGGTTGATTTTCAGTTTTACAGATACTGAAGTTGAAGAATGTAACATCTCCAAAATATGAGCAATGTAGCTCCTATGTAAGTGGCATCTGTATTTTATCCAAGACAATAAAATAATACTGAATATTAAATATTACACTTTCAATATTCTTTCTTATTCTTGGGGTGGGATGCAACTCAGCTTCTTGGTACTACAGCCATTCACAACCTACTGCCCCTCCCCCCAATAAAAGATTAATAAATATGAAGCACTGATGGAATGATGGCTGACAGGAATATGAAATGACTTGAGATAAGCCTGTCCCAGTGCCACAAATTATACAGGCTGTACAGATTAAAACTATGTTTCCTATCTGTTGAAACTATTTCTAATCCTCATTACTCTACCATTCACCTTCCCTTCACACATGTATTATTCATGTCTTTGTTGATACAGGTTTACCCCTCTCTAATAATACTTAACTGTTAATGATGCACAGCTATACCACAAAGTCACGGTGAAGTCAACCCTATGCATTCTGTTCAGGCATAAAGGAGGGGCAGAGGTATAGTTCCACTCATTCTTAAACCTCATACTTAAACCTGGCACTTGATGGAGGCGAGTGGTCAGCTTCATGCCCTGGCTGCTTTATCCCCAATATAAGACAGTACCCTTCAAATAGGTGGGGAGCAAAGAAACTCTGGGTGTTTTTGGAGTAGACAAATGTCTCTTGCCCCTGCCAGGAATAAAACACCAGATCATCCTGCCCATACCCTAGCTACTACACCAACCATGCTACCAGTTCATACACTGTCTATCACAAGTACTGAGTGATGTCCATGGTGGTGTATTAGAAATTAAAAATACCTCCAAAGTGATGCCATTTAGTACCTTTCATCTCACACAAAATATACTTGGATAATCAAAATACTGGACTCTCATAGAAAAATACTCACCTAACTATTTGGTAGGTAATAATAGCACATTTCTAAGTTTTCTGTAACCTCTGTCCAAGAGGTGGTATGTTGTGTTAACTCTTTTTCATGAACTTTATGGAAGAACTTGGTATTGCAGAGAAAGATAAAATACTGATTAACACAATATACAAAAGTGTATGTTCCTGTGACAAACAACTTCTCCACCATGTTCTGTCACATTCACACTACTACACTGGTGGCTTAATAGGATGACAGGTAGCAGCCAAATTAACAATGCAGCATAACATCTAGTAACTAGTATGTAGGTAGATACCAAGCCTTAGCCTTGTCACAAGGAGAGTTTCTGTACACTCAAGTTGATGTATAAAGAAATATTTCACATTTACAACCCCATAAGATCCATTTTAATCAAATTCTCTTTATGCGAGATAGCCGTTCACTTTCATACAGGATCATGTAATTGAAAATTCATTTCATTTAATATTAACAATGCATTATGTAACTATTTACAATTACTTATATACAAATAATTTTTTTTCAGCTCTCAGTCTTTCTTTTTATATTTATAATGCAGCTTGTAGATGAATTGAGTGTGCATATAAAATAATATATAATGAAGAATCTTAGTACTAGTTTGTACAGGCCGGATTAATCTATCTGCACACAAACAATACTGGAAGTATGGGTGGGGTCACTGGCTACATACAGTCGGCAATATAAAACACACCAACACTCACACAACGGCAAAGTAAAAAATTTACGTGACTAAAAACTGGCATATAAAACAGCAGAGTGATTAAAAATCACAACTTGAGCTATTATAACATAAATCTAATTTCCCTCCACTCGTAATCATCAAGATGCATATCATCAGTGCACGAGATATGCTCACAGAACTGAGACCTCTTACTACCTGTTGTATTTGTTTTTGTTATAAGCAATGAAAGAATGCAGCTCAGTTTTTGAACCATTCTTTGCCTAGAAGTCCAAGCTGTACTGTGCACCTCAACCACAGAGCTGACTCTTTGATCATCACAGTCTTTACTGTTATAGGTGAAACATTTTTCCTTTTCATTGACTCTTCTTCACATCACTACAGTAGCAAATAAAATTAAAGAATCTGTACACACAGTGTTTTAAAAACAGCAACTAATTGCATTTGTGAACACCCTGCTTTAAAATACTGTATTTAATATCCTACAGTGTGAAACAGCATGAACTGCACATCCTATGATAAAATCACATTTAACTATGGAAGAAATTCTTCCATTGCTATGTAACTGTGTTGACGTTTATATGTCCGACTGTAGGCACGCTGCTGCACCATTCTCTCCATCTCACACACAAGCACACTTGACAAAGTGTGTATTCTGACACATGCAAAACTATTATCACGACCTCTCTATAATGAACCTATAAAAATTAGTTCAGTTTAAAGTCCAGTTCCACATCTGTTGTTGGCACAGCATGCAAGCAAGGCTACAAATACAAACTTCTTCAATACAATGAATGTTTAATGTTTATAGTTGCCTGTTTCTTGGAATGTGATACAACATCGCTCATTCCCTGTCATGGTCTCTATTCACAATAAAATTGGAAGAATTAAAACCCCGATTAAGACATATAATAATTAGCTGCCTTTTGCTGTTCCTAAAACTTTCTTTTCTTTATGAGAGTCTCACTTTACAAAGGTATACTACTTGCCATGCTTTGTGACACAGATCACCCCATAATGGTTCTCTGCTATGTCATCTTCTCTAACTGCACTAGGAAACAAAATCACAGAATCACTAATCACTGCACTGCGAACCTACTGTTCTTCATATTTAATGTATTCACAGTTCTTTGACTTTCCTCAGCACATTTTTTAGCAGTGTCTTTGTAAAACGAGTAACGTGTGCCCGCATCAGAAAAACAAACACAGACTTCTGCTAAATGTATGTCTTCTTAACCTTCTGAATTGGTTTGTTCTCTGCTGAAGAATTTGCATTCTTTCCATTGGCATTCTTTGGTGGGACATTGAGCACAAGGTTGATGGCAGCTTTGTTGTTTGCACATGGTGGATAGGCAGCATCTGCATTAAGTCCTCCTTCTGTCAATCTGGCAACACAGTGTCAGCATGTCACAATTTGTATGTCAAAACAGCATCATTACCATAAGACAATGGGTTAGGACATTTAAAAGGTTAAACCTTAAATGGACATCCAATCATCAATATTTGATATCAAACAGTACTATGTTTCTGAAATGCCACAAAACAGATGATACAGTATTTGGATAATTTAATGCACCAAGTACTGTTACTTTCTTTCCCACTTTTTATTTATCAGAATATATTCTATGATCCAATATCTATGACTGTGGTAGTTTCTATCTCCAGTACAAGAAGTTGGCATGGAGTCACACAGTGTCTCACCTGAAAGTTAAACAGTGATCTAATACCTTATACAATACATTCAATCTGATTTTAAAGGCAAATGAATACCGATATAACATGAGGCATTAAGGTAGATTCATATGGTGAGCTCTATACCTGTACAAATTACATTCTCTATCGATCTTAATTTCATACCAAATCATGTTGCAACTGTCAGTGTTCACTTCAAAACACAATAAGATGAAAGTACAATACCTAGCAAGATGCTTGTACAGCATAATTAGGCAATATTTCTTACAGTGATATCTTCCTATGTCAGTGGGCCAACTTTCAGTCAAAATGAACACTTTTTAAAAAATGTAGTCATAGTTGTACACCCATACTTCAGTTGGGTGTAAATGTCTACGTCAGTGGGCCAACTTTCAGTCAAAATGAACACTTTTTAAAAAATGTAGTCATAGTTGTACACCCATACTTCAGTTGGGTGTAAATGTCTACAGGGACAATCAGTTCAGTATGTACACATCACAAATAACACACCAGGGTTCTAAAGATTAAGTTTTTAAACAAGAATTATATCACCAGTTTTTGAAGTTCTTACGAGTTTCTTCTGCAGTGCTATAATACAAAGTTCCAGTAAGTTCCAGGCACAATTCTTGACCAAAAGGCTGACTATCCTAACAGGTATTTTGTGAGGTTCCTCAATTCCTCCATGCAAAAGTATGTCAGAATTAGCCACAGTCACTATTCTGCATCAATCACAAATCACTCACAGCTACACAACTTATATTTTTGCAGTGGCATTGATAGAGATCTTAAAAAAAAACTACCACTATACTTCAACTTAATAAATAGAAAAATAAGAAAATATGAACTAAATATTCCATTCAGAAAAACTATTTAGCCCTAGAAGCAGGAGGATGTGTTCTGTTGGTAGCAGGCATGATAATGCTTGTGTTCCAAGTTTGCAGAAGCTCCATCTACCTTCAGGCAACCCACATTGGACTACATGTGTTGTTAAATTTGCAGCATGCTTTATACTTGTTTCACAGACATCCATTCTTTTAATACCAGTGTCCATATGTTTGTCACCTTTTGCTGTAATTACATCCTGTATGTAATATTCATGTTAATTAAGTGTCCTTGCATTGTGACATAACTGTGACTTCTGTAAAATAACATGGGTACAGAGAGGTTCTTACAATTTAAATTACTGAAGACAAGTGTGTGAGCACTTGTGGTCCGTTTCATGTTTGAGATGGTTGGAAAAAGGGAAGGGTCAGTGGCATAGCTAGGTTTGTTGTGTGCCCTGGGCAAGTAATCACAATGGCCATCCCTGACAGAAATTAAAAACTTTAAAAGAATCATGATTACTTATTGAGTTTCCTTCTATTTGGCTAAATAATTTAAAATCTGTTCAATGCATACTATCAATTTTTTAAATATAAACTATTTATTTTGTGACCCATTTTGCTGTCACTTGGACTCTGCTGCCTGGGGTGGCTGCACCACTCACCCCCTTCTAGCTATGCCCCTGGTCAGGGTATCAGGATGTTAGATATAATCATTTAGGAAAGATAAAATTCTTTGCTTAGGCTCATGCTGCTACTATACTACTATAAAAAACCCAGTTTTCTCAAGTAATTGTTGGTATTTGTATTGATAGATACCAGTCAGGAAAAGCAGGCCTCTCACAACAGCAAGAAGACGATCATCGATAATTCAAGTCTTCTAAGGGTGTTAGACTGTGTTCACTGGTGAATAGTAACAGGCATTTTGAAGGATCCTTATGCCTTCAGTCAGCAGTTCAGGAACTGAAGATGAAGGCACTACAATCCTTTTAAGTGCCAATAACTACTTCCCAGTAGAAACAGCAAAATATACTAGAAGGATTTAATCTTCCAGAACACTGCTGTGAGGGTCTCAAAGGTCTGAAGACAATCCTTGTGTAATATTCCACATTCAGTGCAAGCTTTAAACAAAGTTGAATCTCAGGGTCCAAATAACATGCATGAGAAATAAAATAATATTCTTTTGCCAGGATTTATGAGGCTCAGAAAATAAAACAAAATTTAGGTGGCTAGGAGAATAAGAACCAAGTATTTTAAAATTTACATGGTGAAAAGTTCCACTGCTTGATATATATATGGCATAAATAAAAATGAATTACATTATAAGGCACAAAGTTTCAAGTAGTAGGTTAACAAATTCATCATTTAGCATATAACATAGTAAAGAAAAAAATACATAACAAGAGAAAGTTGAGAGGACTGGGGTATAAGAAATTATGCCAGTAAATAACAATGAGTTAAAACTTGATTCAACCTGGTAGTATGGAGGACAATGGCCTTACTAATAATCAGTTAAGCATCTTTCCCCCCTGCAATTTGTAATAGTTTTCAATCACAGTAAATCAGCACAAGGACAGTGGGAAGGCAGTGCTTAAAGCATTCTGTTTTGCTATTTGCTAAATGATGAAATAAAACTAAAGACTATCCAAACAGGAATATTCACCATTGCTTCAGAGGAAGGGACAGTCACTGAAGTACTGGCAATTGTGATGAATATCTAACTGACTAATTTGGATCTTTGTCTTTGCCTCATACACTACATGGACATGTACATTCTTGTGACAGAGCGTTGCCTTCTATAAGTCTCCACACCATTAAACAGTCTTACACTCCAAACAGGACCAAACTGCAATGTCACCATAATCCATTATGTAAAGACAGAATAGGCTGCAAACCCTGACAAGTCAGAAACATTTTCCAGTGATCTTAGAATATTTTATTTTACTCCATGGACTAAAGACCCAAATAGCTGTAAGAATACCAAAGGAAACCTAATAAGACGAATAAAAACAAGTTACGGGAGAAAGTGAGAAGCATTTCTATAACTACAGTGGGAAATGTGGAAGTAAATGACACTTGTCAGAGTATGACCTAGCACAGTATTCAGTCTCTCTTTCTCTTCATATTCTGTACAACATGCACAAATTGAACAAGAAACCCCATGACTATGAGACAACCCAGACATAACTTCCATCTGATATGTGATCATATGAATGTCAGGTCAACAGAAGCCCGCCAAACTCAGGATATGAATGGCAATGAACCTAAAATCATGATCCTAATAAGAAAAAAGTACTAGTTCAAAAAACATAGTTCAAAGTATAGTAATGTTAATGATGCTTGTATTTTCACAGATTGCATTGTTTTGATGTAAGCATTATTCATTTGCATTAACTGCATAGTTAAGCTGTTATCTGGAATAATCCCACCTTATAGAGATATCAAGATGTAATAATTTATGTCTTCAGTTTATCTCTCATGGCATATATTTTTTCTGTAACATTTTAAACTGATGTGCAAATACTATCAGTGCACGTTCCTCAAATGGAATAAAGTGTATTTTCCTACAATTCAGGTGTAGACTAGTGGCAAACTACAGAATGCCCCAGCGTTTTGACCTTAGTATAAAAAGTGTCAAATAATAATGACGTTTGGAGTTGCGGAGTCTCTTCATATTCCAAAACCTGATAAAAAAAAGTTGATGTAAATAACTACAGTGCAGTGTAACAAGAATTCTGCATACAAGGTGAAGTAATATGCGACCAACACAAAGATATATGCAACAGGGCAAAATGTGGTTTTCAGTGATTTAAAGTAGCTGACATCATGATTAATAACTTGTAGTACATATCTTATACTTCTTATGGCCTTTGTAGTCAGAATTCTGCTTAATGAATGAAAGAAGACAAATTTAATGACAAAGTTTAAGTATCAGTTCCTGATGTTCATAATACCTATTGAGTTGGTGGCGCTGGTCAGGGTAGGGCATGTTGCTATACTCTTCACCTCTACAGCGCCGCGAGAAAAGAAACCCCGAAACGAATCCCACAACCAGAGCCGCCAGACAAGATGTTGTTACAGCAATGCTCAGTGTTTCTGCTGTGTATATTGGAAGTTTTTCCTGTGATGATGGCAACTTGGCTCCTACGACAGAAAACATATATTATTAACATAATGTTACAACAAACAGCTTAAAATACATAAAAGCCCCTACTTAATTAGACTGTCAGGGTAAATACTTGAAGCCAAGTGTTCATAACAAATTAGTACATTCTTATTATAGTAAAGTCCATGGGATGACTAATGTCATAAAATTAATGGCAAGCCTGAAACATCCTGCATAGATAAAAAAAAAATGTTCATACTTAAGAAAAACTGACAAGAAAATATGAAATGACAAACATATGATAATTTACAGAGGATGCACTTTCTCTTGTGTGAATTCAAGCTTCTGCCATGGTGTAAATGAGATCCTTGCTCCTCTGGGATGCTATGCAACATAGATTGGTAGGCATAGACTTTTCGGGACAACCTATTATTCCCATCTACAAGGGTCAAGCAGTCTCAGTCTTCCTGCGCTGAAGAGGTTTATTTTTTCAGCACAATACTATACAGTGAATTGAAAATCCTTTCTCTGCACAAAAATTTCTGAACTAATCAAGCTATTTATTTACTTAAACGTTAATACCTATAAACCAGCAACAAATACATAACTCCAGCTTCCTGTAAAATAACAATCATCCAGTCAGCACTTAACCTGAATGCCACATCTCTTATCCACAAACTGCTCACACGTGAAGAACCCTCCACTAATATCTGTTAAAGACTATATGGATGCAAGCCTCCTCTAACACAATGTTCATCTAATCAGCACTTAACTTGATTCAGAATCTACAGAACACTCAAGAAAAGTCCCCCTAACTACGTACTCTCCAACCAAGACTACAGTATAACCTACATTGATATATATATACTGTAAGTTATCCCTCAGTGTAAAATGGTTAACTGTGAAAATGAGATATCATTTTCATTCAGACAACTATTGGTGCAATAATTCTTTTAGCAGACATATTTTGATATTATGCCTTTACCTGACAATGGCCCATTTCAACCAAAACATGCCGTAAGCACTCTCTTGATATCATAAATATGGTTTTAAAATGTTTAGTAAAATATTATTGGTTACGATTGATGGTATTCTCTCTCCAGTAATTGTTATCTGTGGTAAATTGTATGAGATACACACCGCAATAATTGATTATTAGATTATGTAATACTGCTATATCAACTGCAGAAGTTACACAGCAATAAATGAAATAGAAAATTATCATGTATAACAGGAATGTGACAGCCGTGAAGAAGAGAGTCACGGTCTTTGATGTACAGTCCTGGCACAGTATTTGCCTGGAGACAGTAAGCAGGACTGCTTACAACCCAGCACAGTCCAGACAAAATAATACCTTGTTACCTCTACACCAACCTGGTCACTGAGATGTGTGGTTGTGTTGTAATGTGCAAAGGTACTGAACTACTGTCACTAGACTTACTATAGACCAAAATGGAAAATTAACTATAATAAACAACATTACATCCCCGGAAGTATACAAATTTATATTACAACCCAAGGAAGTAAGAATCCTTAGTATTTTAATCTGTTACTTCAAAATGATTTGCAAGTTTATGTTTACTGCCTTCCATGACCACGAATAATTTTTCGTTCTAGGTCTGATCACACTAGTTGCATGATGTAAGGCAGCGGTATTCAGACTGGGTTCCATGGAATTCTGGGGTTACTTGGGCAACTTACAAGGATTCCACATGCACAGTTCCTCTATAATGAAACTGGTAAACATAATTTTAATACTTATATTACGGTTTTTTTTTTTTTGTTTTCCGCCATCTTTGTGCATGATCAGCCTTGAGTTTATTTTTACTGTAAATCACCAATAATAATTTTTCTTTTCATAAACATGTGTATTTATTTGAATTGTTTAAATAAATTAATGATTTCAATGATGAGTTTTAATCCCACTTAGAATATGGATGTAGGTCTGCACTTTTAGGTGCATTTGCAAAATTGCAGAAGTTGACTATGAGCTTTGTCATGTCTATCTGTCTGTCTCCATGGAACAAATAGGCTCCCACTGGATAGATTTTCATGAAATTTAATATTTGAGCAAGTTTAGAGAATCTGTTGAGAAAATTCAAGTTTCATTAAAATTGGACAAGAATAAGGCCTTTTTACATGAAGACCAAACATTTCTGATCATAACTCACCAAGTTGTTCTCAGAATGAGAACTGTTTCAGACACCAGTTTAGAGAAAATCGAAACAAACATTTTATGTTCAATAACTTTTTTCTAAAATTGTGCCATTTATGACATAATGTGGAAAAATATTGTAGAACCAGGCAGGCCACAGATGACAATATGGTGCATGCACATTGCATGCTGTATACCTAAGGCCACAAATATACACCAAGAATATGTAATACTCTTTGCTTTTCCACTGCAACAATGGTTGCACAAACACGCCTTGTTGTTACAATATGCACACATTACCTCTCTTGTTCATTTGTGTTTGTATTGACTTGTGTAGGTACAGGCTGTGTGAGACCCATCCCCTGTGGTGAAAGTCCTTCCTACCGCATGTCCACAAAACAAGATTCATATACCCCAGAAAATTGGACACCCTGTGCCACACTGGCTTGTAGTGCCATGAAGACAGATAAATAGTCCCTTTCAATGTGTCTTTTTAACTCCTTATTTCCAACTTCCTTTTTCTGAACCCATGCTTGTGTGCTTTTGTATGCAACTAACTTTTGTGATAAACAGAAACCAATACAAGAAATTATAAACAATGCACTGAGTGCAATACCGCAAATATTTTCTATAAGTTACAAAGTTACAGGCACAACACACTTTGTGTTTATAATACGCAAACGATAGTACAAGTTAAATGTGGTGACTATGATGTTGAACTGTCTACACCACACTCACATATTTTCCTGATTGAGACATTTATGCTTGTGCATGTTATAAAAGACAAAATGTTTTGCCACTTTACAGGAAGTTACATCCATAACATTAATACAGAAGTATATTATGATCTCTACTTAATATTGTCCACAAAATATAAAATACAAAAACAGTCAAAACTGTATTAAAATCATTGCCAGTACAAAACCTCACTGTTCTGTTGATGAACAAAAACTACTCAGACATTTGATTAATAAAGTTTTATATAGGATTGAAAAATTTTAGAACCAATGAAAGAGTTTACTGTCATTTTACTGTAAATGTAGAGGATGTATGACAATTTCTGTCATGAATTCTTACATACCATATATCACTTATTCTTACACCAAATACCATTGCATGTAACTAACAATTATAAGCACAATTTTGCTGTATCTCTGATGTCACTGTGATTATAGATTCTAAATGTTAGTTTATATGAAATAAACTTATAATAAAATCTGTGGACCTATAACACCTTAAAAACACTGTGGCAAGTCTAAGTAGTCTGCTTTGACATTATAAAACTCTGTATTTTTCCCACTAAGCACATTTATTAGCAAAATACACAAACAATCAAACATGGCATTAGCATGCATCCATCAAATAAATCCATTAACATAACCCCTATTTGTTTCAACCTCTAAGTTGTCATACTCACAGGGAACATCTGTGTCAACATGTAATTGTATAGTTTAAAATATACAGTAAAGTTAAAATTAACTTGCATCCGTGATTAGTAATAAAATAAAATTTCCTGCATGTAAATTAAAATTGGGCTTACTGTATGCGAACCACGAGCTGGTTAAACTTTGCTAGTCATTCAGAACACTTGCTGCCATTTTGGACGTTATCTTGCAGTAGGTTTATGTGTGTGTGTGTGGAGACGCAGGAGTTTTGCACCACTTGGTGGTTGAAACATGTTACAGATATGTTAGCGGCTTTATCCAACACACACACATATTAATGTTGTATTTTATGGCTATATTTATTTTGTTAATAGCACAAAACATCAATGGCAGCATGGATATGACATCTGAGATATATTGATTGGTTTCTTGAAATTCTCAGAATAAACTGTAATTATTTCCCTAAATAGCAATGAGTGATTGGTCTTTTGAAAAGGAAACACAGGGCATTTTCCATGCAGAAGGAAATCAATTTTTAAATATTTGTTAGTTGAAATTTGTATTTCAGTTGGTTACATGCTATGTTCATATACAGGTTCAAAGACAAAATTTACTTTTTACTCCTACCTGTAAAGTCCACACCGAATCAACAAAAAACAAAATGCATGACTAATTTTCCTAATTATCTTAAAAAGTCAGAATTTAAAGAGAAATATTACACTACACTTATAGAATATTTTAAAACATATGCTGAATCCACACACAAAATGCAAGGCCGAGAATGAAGGATATCAACATAACAGAACTGGAAGGAGTAAGCATATGAGGTGCATAAATAGGAATATAATATCAAGAGGTTCATTTCCAGCCCCGTGCTATACACTTTCACATGACACCCTGAGGACAAACAACATGCACACAAACTGAATTAAGAAAATCATGATAAGATGTCAATAATAAAACAGTATTCAAGAAACTGTGAGATACTAAAAACATCCACATGGCAACCTCAGTGGTCATGTGACCATCACCTTACCTGCGTGGTTGATCTCGGCGAGAGTGTTAGGTATCACGTTGCTTTCGTCCACTTCAATCACTATTTCACTGTTGTCATTGATGTCAAAATCTGAATCGAAATCGCTGCCTGGGTGGTTTGAGTGAACGGGATCGCCTGCCAGAGGTCAACACGCAGGTTAACAGACATGCTGGTTGTAAATGGGGCACTGATCACTTCAAGATATTGGATGCTACTTAAGTTTTCACAAATAACTATGGCCATAGATATTTCAATACAATATTTACTCCATTTGCTGAAGATAAATTTCAAGATAAATATTTCAACTAACTCCAGACAGCAGAACCTTCTTGAGAAGCTAAGAGTAGCTCAGCTCGTCAAGAAATTCCCCACCTTCCATTGCTGCGAAGGTTCATTACTGTCTTCATGAAAGACTACTACCTGACCTTCATACATATTTTACAATTTTTATATTGTTTGTCTGCCATGAAGAGATATATAATGTTTGGAAGTAGCTAGTATTTCAGTAGTGACAGTGACATACTCACATGTCAACAGACCAATGTTAGTAACATTTTATTAAGCAGTAAGGGCTGAAAGAAAGGCCACAGTTAAAAGTGTAAAGAATACTAACAAAAAATTATGTTTTTATTTTGGTGACCAGTGCTTCCATTCTTCACCATACTACAAATTTATTCAGGCAATGTGTCACTGATAGCGTATATAAGAAATAAGAAATATTAGTCTAAACCCGACAAGCATAAAGCCCAACTGTCTTTGTTACTCTAGACGTAAATTCCCACCTCCATACCAGACCCATGCAAGCATTTTGTTAGAACAGAGCAAAAGAGAGCGAAAAGCTTCATTTCACAGTATGACCATTGTCTTAAGTCACATTACAAAACAAACAACTCCATACATCAAAAGTCATTCCATTAACAGACACTCAGCTAATTAAGAAATTCTTCACCCTTCAGGGGGACCCAGTTTTCATTACCAAGTTCACAACAGCCCATTAACAAAATAACAGAAAGCATTTTTACAAGATAATTTGTGTGCTAATAAGATGTAAATAAACTAACATTCAAAAGCAAAGTACTAGGGATTAGGGGGTTATATGCTCGATTTCACACTTCTTTTTCAGCTTATTCCACTTTTGTGTCATTCACACACACACACACATATATATTTATATTAAATGTTAGTTCCATTTGAAGTAATATTCATGACCAATCCCTTGTAAAAAGAAAGAGGAATAGTGAACAAGGAAAAGGACATACGATTTACAATATGAAATCAGTAGAAAAGGATTACTAACCTGCACAAAATTACTTGTCAAAATAGAACATTTTCTCATAGATGTATCAATATTACTGAAGGACTATTCATAATTTTTAAAATGTCTGAACACTGCCCATCTTGTAGCAGCCGATGTGACAAAATTCAAGATTCGTCAGTCATAACAGAGACAGTGTATTACCAGCAGTTAACAATAACGTACACACTGTGGATGGACCAGGGAAGAATACGGTGCATTCCTTAAAAGGCATGATAAAATACTTCCAATAAAGAAAGAGTCTTCAGAAAATTCTTACGTCTTTGTTTGTTTCACTGCGTTATTTTCAAACAATAGGGCATATTTCAAAGTTCATTTGTATGAATCGCCCAGATGTGGACTGCTCATCTAAGCAGAGGCACAGAAATCTATTCAGAGATGGTGGCACTCATGACAAATTCTGTTACCCTTAATGATATGGAGTTGTCAGTAAAGAGGGCCCATGGCTTAGCAGGGCCTCAGAACCATTCTATAAACTTTAACAAAAAATGCAATATTCTTGATGTTCCCAAAGTTGTAACATCATACTCCGAGTTACTAGCCTTTAACAATGGTTCAGCTGAGTTCTCCATGTTTCTGGGATATTGCAATGCATCAGTTTTTGAATGGTATGCAATGTTTTGGGGCAGTGTGGTGGTTCTGAAACATCAGACATGGCACAATATCCCACAAGAACAGAAAACACAGTCACACCCAGGCATATGCAGGGTTGACATGAACACCACAGACACTAAGGAGGGAACACTGCAATTATCTCTGAAACATTCCCAGAAATCGTAAGACAGATCGTTATAACCTCTGATACTAAGTGTTACAGCATATGTTTGCCTTATTTGTAGAATGTTACGTATGATCTGTTTAACATCATTTTTATTCTATATTAAGCTGCTACATCATATTAAAGTTACTCAGGTGCTTGCTGGAATATACACTTAAAGTGCTCAAATCCAATTAAGAAACTCCGAATGTCATTTCTTATTTCCATTGTGTATATATTACATTTACAATGACCTTGAAAGAACCCTCACCCCTATTTCATTTACTCATTCACAAAACTTAAGAATTCAAACTTTTCCTCTCAGAACTTAGAAATAAAGTTCATAATTCAAATTTCCTGTATGATTAAGCTAGCATAAGGACAAAATAGGTTAACATTATGCTACATTATCGGGGATGTGCAGCTTTGAAACGGAAATCGCTGGTCCCAGATCTTTCCATCTACAATCACTTAACCTTCCTGCATTAGACCTCTGCCAAATTTCCAGCAATTAGAATATTAAAAACACGCACAATTAACCCCATTAAAAAGGACCATAACATAGGTTATATTGTACATGATTTGGCAAAATTACACTACATAACAATTAAATTAATGAGAAATACTGAGTATAAAAAAGCATAAGATGTATCTGTGCCCAACTTACAGAATATTTCTTTATATTTTCACATCACATCTTATTGGTGAGTTTTTTGGAATTTTAAAAACCAAAGTCAAAATTTGAAAGGAAACATTCTTTATTAAAGCCTAACTGTTAACAAGAGGCGTAACTCTTTCTTGCACTGTTTTATCATGAATGCAAGAAAGTTGTTTTGTTTCACACTCTAAACAATTTCTTATTTTGCCATGCCCATTACCTCTGTTTAACAATATATGCTACATTAGCACTATTCATCAGGGTTCTTGTAATGTATGAAAACAATTCTGCAGTGACAATAACAGTGACAGAGCTTCTGAAATAAGCAAAACATAAAGTGACTGATGATTCTTGCACAGCTGAACTATAGCATCGAACTTTTCAGTTTTTAAGATTAATCCACAATTTAATCATATTCCAATGTTTGACAGTGCTAGATAGAGTGTTCAGTCAACCATTATATAATTTTTAATTCTGGATGACAAGCTGACAGAAGGATTAAAATTACCCACTAAATTCATTTGTCTATGAGAACTGACATGATTAGTGCTCCTTCATCACCTAAACAATTTATTTTATTATTATAAACTTGCAAGGACATTTGTTACCTTAACTTTGCAAGTGTTTTACAAATAACATAGCAGATGTCATACATGCTTGACAACTGCACCAAGAGCAGAAAATACCCAGTACTAAGACAGATACAGAGAGAGAGAGAGAGA
>Ga0136643_10001883_pt1 | contig 26426 bp, 16 predicted proteins | sample TergutLab28metaG_FD_96883 | JGI IMG/M metagenome (GOLD analysis project Ga0136643, IMG submission 96883) | Labiotermes labralis P1 segment gut microbial communities from Petit-Saut dam, French Guiana - Lab288 P1 (version 3) (version 3) | ecosystem: Host-associated > Arthropoda: Insects >... | reverse complement strand
TGTCCTGTCCTGTCCTCTTCTTTCCTGTCCTGTCCTGTCCTGTCCTGTCCTGTCCTGTCCTGTCCTGTCCTGTCCTGTCCTGTCCTGTCCTGTCCTGTCCTGTCCTGTCCTGTCCTGTCCTGTCCTGTCCTGTCAGCCAAGTGGCTGCGCCTAAAAATTATTTTTCGCCAAAATTCAGTAAAGGTAGACCTATGAAGTTTATCTATATTTCATGGGGCCAGAGTTACAAAAGTGTTACTTACCAATTTTGATTTTTTGTATAATTTTACGTTTAAATTCTTACTTCTCACAAAATATTCTAACGAGATCAAACGAAGTAGTATGGGATGCCTTGCATAGGAAGAAGACGGTGCGTACAAAATTTCAACCAGAAAAACTGAAGGAAAGAAACCACTTGGAAAATGAGAGAGAAAGTGGGAAAACTATGTTCAAATGCTATCTTAAAGAAATTGGTTAAGAAGACGTGCACAGGATTTGCGTAGCGTACAGTAGACGTGTTCAAGTCCCATAAAATAAAGGAATGGAATACTGCCGGAAGGAGAACCGAAGTGCTCTGATCGAAACTTTCTTCTGTGACACCCGGAACTTCGCGGTCAGAAGCCGATGACTGATCGCCTTAGCTGTGGAACTGTCATAATTTCTTGTGTAGCCGAGCAGCTATTACCTTCTCAAGCACTCTGCTCTGTGAAGTGTTACATTTAGTCTGCATACAGGGACATAAGTGCTACGACGATTGCCTATCTCGTGCCACCATCCCGATAGCCTCTCATATTTCCGTCTGCATTTCCTGCCCCTTCACATTCGATTGCTTCTCAATTGGCTGGACCCTAGACTGTTAGAGGGTTGAAACATTCCCTTAGCCATTTATGCCAATGGAGGACTTGAGGGAGCGAGATGTGACGTGAGGGCAAAGGTCCTATACCCCGTGTTGTGTGGTGTTTCCCTTTGTTGACATTATATGTGACAATATCAAATGTAGTAGCCGACATGAAACCCTTAAAAGACAGGGGTGGACAGGAGGAGTGTGTTGAATGCTGAGCTTATGCATTGCTCTGCAGTGGACCTACAAAGTGTCAGTAAAGTGATGAAACGAATGTCTGGTAAAGTGTGAGGAGACATGAGGAGACACAGAGTCGGATGACAGCTTTGAAACGTGATGTTTCTTTGAAGAGTATTTTCTTATGGGTGTGAGACCGTGTAGCCTGGCAGTGTGAGGAGGAATTTGTTGTCACTGCCTTCTGAAGATGGATACAGCAGGTTCCTCCCACACAGCAGCACTTATGACATTAATTTTACGTCCATAGGGCCGTGCATCGTAATATTATTTCTATAGTAAAACCAACTAGATGCACCAATAACTAATCTAGAGTGTGAGTACTCGTCTAACACAACTATATTTAACAACTAGATTAAGTTAATAAATCTAAAATTATAGTCACAGATGCCACATAATATTGTACATTGTATATTTTATACATTAGTGTAATTACACAGCACACATAGACATAATATGATACCTACCGTAGATTTAACTATAATAAGCTTAGACATAGCTTGGTAACAGCATGGACCCCTCATGTAACCCACGCTGCCAAATCTTTCTAACAGATACAAGATCTCGTGCCCACTTTACCCCCTCTCTACCCCATACAAACAGCCCAGGTATGTTTTGTATAACTGCTTAATAAGTGTTTCGTGTACAACTTGAAGATGGCCATTATCAAGGGCCGAAACTTGTAGTTGTACATTCTGTAGAAAATATATTATATTCTACCAATAAATATACGAGTAGTTGTGTTAGACGAGTACACACACTCTATATTAGTTATTTCATAGAACACAACGGGGATGAAGAACCTCATGATTATAGATGCACCAATGTATCAAATTTGGAGACCGCGGTAGCACAGTGGTTAAGGTGCTGTGCTACAAATCGGAAGGTCGCTGGTTCGAACCCAGCTGGTGTCAGCGGATTTTTCATTGATATAAAATCCTTCCGATCGCACTATGGCCCTGGGGTCGACTCATCCTCTAACAGAAATAAGTACCAGGAGTATTTCCTGGGGGTAAAGGCGACCGGTGTGTAAGGCTGACAACCTACCACCATCCTGTGCCGTTGTCACGAAATCTTGGAACCTTAACTTCCTGGAACCCTCTGGGACCCTCCGGGTCTGTAATGGGACTGCTTTACCTTATTTACCAATGTATCAAATTTATTTTATTTTGGAATGACACTCTACATATTTCTTGCTAGCAAGCAGACAGCAGTATCTGTTTTACAAATGCCTGTTGCTGGATGTACAGTCTTGAACTCCTGATGATGGACGGAAACATGTACAGTGTCATTCCAAAATAAAATAAATTAGATACAGTGGTGCATCTTTTTGGTTTTACTATGGAAATGACATTACTTATAGGCGCAGGAACTCAAGTTTCGTATATCTTTTCTAAGGTCGTTACACTGGTAGAGGTCAAGGAGCCTGTCTCAGATACCAGAATTACCATGAACTTTTTTTTAAAAATGTAGGCTACAGCACTGAAGTAATCACAGTGCCTATTTATTATGGCAGCTCTGAATACACAAGAGTGATACTGTTATTTAAAGACTGTGTGCCGCATACTGATCTGTTCATGAACGAAACGCTTGAAGCAGCGGTGGACATAAATTTCTTTTACTCTACCAAACTCGTTATCCTCGCGTAGCCACGGGACCAGGAAGATGAGCATTACAGAAATGCATTCAGAAAACAGAGGAACTGACCAAATATGTGGGATACCCCTGGCTTATGGCTTTAGGATTAAGAGGACAGGAAAGGTCAGATGACGTCGTATGAGGGGGAGACGTCGTGCGGGTGGCTGTTACAGAAGACTAACCAGATGATCCATTAAAAGGGGGCAGCCTATCTGAGTGATGGACCTTTGATTATCTGCGTGACGTTAGAGCATAGAGAAATTTGCGTCTCAGGTCCCCAAACGTCACGCAAGAAATTATATTTTACTATGGAATATCCTACGATTCTGAGCCCCTTGCATCCTACCATAGTGATTCCCACACATCTCCTTCTCGACACTGCAAGTGAGCGTTGTCGAAGGACTTCTCCACTAATATTCTGTGAGCGTTAATTTTGTTGCCCATCCTAGCTATATTTGCAGCCCCGTCCTAAATTTCTAGATTTTACTAGCTAAACAAAGGCCTAAACCTTATAAATATCAGGATTACGCCTATAGAAAATCTTGTTCAATATTTATTAAACTAAAGATATATAAGAGCCTCAAAGGGAGGTGAAATTTACAGTGTGGTCTTCTGAGTTGTGACATCGTGTAGTCTGGTGGACTACCAACGTTTCAAGGGGGCATGTCTTATTTTTTAGATATTATTCGTTCATCACTATTACGCTTTGGAGAGCCATACCCATTTTTAGGATAATTTCACCCTAAAATTTGAGGCAGTTTTTTCTTCCGGCAAGCTGGCAAGCACAGTCTTCTCTCACATTGCAAGACATGACAGTCCAAAATAACACAACGTGGACTGAAAAGCCTTGTTCCGTGCTGCTGGCAGACTGATTTTAAATTACACAGTGTCCTATCGGTCAAGTCAGGTCAGCATTCAGTAACAGGCGCACTGATGCAGTAACTATACGCTGCTATGTGGTGTAAAAAATACAAATATTGTCAAAGGTCGCTTTGGAAAATAAACCCGTGAATAGCACAAACCCCTACGAGCAAATCGGTCTGTAATTAAAATTGCAAATATGAAATTTCCCTAATGACGAGTGAAACAATTCTCTCATTGGTGATCATAGGTTTCCTACTTGCCAGTAGGAACAAAGAGAGCCTCTGGTTTTTCGAATAACACGAAATAAAATCTCATACCACAAATTACATGTATTTTGGGTGAGGAGCTTAAATCACTTGTTAGCGGTACACTGGCAGCTTTCTGGACAAACAAAGTCACGTCCAGAATTTTAAAATTTCAGTTGGTTAGGAACCTCCAATTCAGAATATAGGGCCACCTGCAGGAATTCGCTGACATATAAATCAGTAAAACAATATTCTATTCTATTTTATTATATTTTTTAAAATATTATATTTCAGAGAGTAATACGGTACTTTCGAAATTATGGGCAAACCCTTATTGGTACGCACACGACGTTGAGGACAATGGAAATAGAGTGTATGTGATTATTGACTTATTTTATAATGGTAAGATTTGCCCTTAGTGTAAAATTCTGTCATTTTACGGTAAGGTCGTCCTTTCGTGAATTTTTAGATCAGTTGACCCAATTTATCATACTAACAGAATGCACAGTATTAATTATAGAAGAATACGAAAAAAGTAACTTCAACAATTTGTATAAAGGTAGACCAACTTTATGACACTTGCTTTATTATGTCAATTTACTGCTCAACATGTTTCGGATGTTAATACATCCATCTTCAGGAGCTGGCGGCTACTTGGTGCGTTATTGTGTAGGCTGTAATGTGCTGACTTGAGGCGTGTTGGTGTTATGTAGGCTGCAGCCTGCACTCGGATACCACATCACCAACAGCCAATCCCGCTACATAACACCAATAACGCTACATAACTACAATAACGCACCAAGTAGTCGCAAGCTCCTCAAGATGGATGTATTAACATCCGAAACATGTTGAGCAGTAAATTAACATAATAAAGCAAGTGTCATCAAGTTGGTCAACCTTTATTCAAATATCAAGATGATGCACGGTCCTATACGCATAAGATTAACTTCGACAATTTTCGGTACGAGTGTACCACCTTCAGGGGGCAGAATACGTATGTTGTCTGTAAAACCAACTGACAAAAACAAACTCTCATTTACAAAGTTCCACGTTCTGTAGTAGGCTCGTTTTTCAGTGTCAATTATGTATACAAAGTATAATCTGTGCAATTTTTAAAACTTAATGGATAAGATATGACTAAAACACTTCTTATATGGTTAAATACGATTTAAACAATGTACACTTATTATTGTTACCGTTGTTAGTTAAAACTTCTAGTTTTGTGGCGCTCCATGTTTAGGTCTGTCGTGTATGTCTCAGTCCAAAGTGGATCGGGTCCCAGTTTTTATGCAGTGCCGTAATCGGAGCCAGCAGGTTGCTTCAGATCATTTATCTAGGTATTATTTACATAGTTGAATAATGTAAGTACGTGGTTGCTTAAAAATTTTCCCGGAATCACTTTATTTCTGATAAATACAAAAAAAAATAAAATCATTTAAGTTACATTTCCTTCAAAATAGTCCCCCTGTGAAACCATACACTTTTGCCAGCAACTTCATATGTGTTGGAAATATTCTTGGAAAACATTTTGTGAAAGCCTTTTCAGATCTTCTGTCGCACATTTCATAACATCCGTAATATTAGAAAACGCCCTCTCTTTAATGCTGATTTCAGTCGAGGGAACAGTTAACAGTCAACTGGAGTCGGGTCAGGAGAGCATGAGGTATGCTCCAGTATTGTCACGTTGTTCTTTGATCCGTGACGAAAACCGACCGGTGTGCTGGAGCATTGTCCATTTTTCGGGGCGCTTCGTTCTGACCGTATCCCTAAGGCCGTGAAGGATATCAATGTACATTTATCAGTTCCTGTAAATTATACCGGCGAATTCCGGGAACGTTTTGAACCTACTACGAATTTAGAAGATTTTACTTAAAATCCATAGAGAAAAAAAGAAGTAATAAAAAAGTTTGACACCTTTGTGAAATTCTTTCACTCTTCTTACAGTCAAAGGCATTTTCTGTTTATAATTTTTGCAGCAAGAAAATTCCGTTTGGCGCACATGTTTTCTGTTCCATACAAATGCGATTTTATCTTTACGGGAGTTTTGTGTTTTCCTGCTTAAATGCGAATCTGTTATATGAGAAACATTTTAGTATAACTAAGTAAACAGAAAATATAATTTTGATTAGCAACCTCTAATAGAAGAGACGAGTATAATCTTTATGTTTGCACCATGCATAATCAACATACAAACAATTTATTGTCCAACTTATGCACAAATATATAATTCATAGATACAATTAAAATGATAAAATATTTAAAAGTGCTGCGACATGTTTCGGATCACAGACGGTCCATCATCAGGGAGCCTTGTACAGTACTTGGCTAAAATTACAAAAATGGTTCCATCGTGTCCGTTGACATGGATGTAGTCCATGTCAACGATAGAATCACTTTTGTAATTTTAGCTAAGTACTGTACTACAAGGCTCCCTGATGATGGACCCTCTGTGATCCGAAACATGTCGCAGCACTTTTAAATATTTTATCATTTTAATTGTATATACGAGTTACATATTTGTGTATAAGTTGGACAATAAATTGTTTATAGAAGAAACGACTGTTGTCGTTTCTTTTTAGATCACAATTAATAGCCCCAGATATAAAATGCAATTACTTCTAACCAGGCACATTCAGCGTCAGCAAACAAAGCGTATTAACTGAAGTTCCGTGAAAGTTATCAGTCAGGCTTCAACATCAGTACGATTGTGGTGGGCCCATTCTTATTGCTGGAGACAATAAATCCTCATCTCAGTGAATAACTCTCCGTAAATGAGATACAGTGTTTTGAAATTCTTGCTCAGTTCTGTTTTTCGTGCCAGGGTCAGTGCCTTCTTACATACTCTTCTTATCGGTTGGCCCATTTTTCCTTTGCCTTTTAGCTGTTTTGTGACTTAGCTGCCTTATTTGTCTCCAAACCATTCCCGAAAAGACTTGACGTGCTGTTAGCACTGCCAACAGAAAGTCAGGTAACAAAAGCGTCTTTGTTCTTCCAATTTTTTCAACAATAGCTACAGCGTCAGCAGTTGCATTTAATCCGCTTCTATGGTTAATTTTTGATCCCGGGAAAATGAGGAGGGTCGGAATAAATTGCCCAGTGGCATTCATACGGAACAATTGATGTCTCGGTGCGGCCTCTCTCTTCTGAAGCTAGCTTTCACACTCGCTTTGCCTCTCAAAGACAGCGCTTTGATGTTAACATGGACGCTTGATTCTCTCGTGTCAAGTGCATTGAATATGCGAGAAGTTGCAAAAATCCTGTTCCGTCACTTTCACAAATTTTGAAAAAAGTTACGAGACGTCAGTTTTGTTGAACACTTTTGCTGCCAGCAAACTTTGGAATTCTGCATTTCGCACAAATAACTGGGTTGCCTGCATTCTGCATTTCGCAAAAATAACTGGGTTGCCTGCTCATGAACTACAGCAATTTTTTTTCCCAATGGACTTTTCTTATTAAGTATACACATATGTTACACCAAAACTTATGTCAATTTCAAGAAAATATTCCTTGACGAAGGTGTTAAACACGTATTTAATTATTTAACACGACCATCCAAATGTGTCTCATTCGCTTCCGGAAAAGTACTTTCAGCTCTGCCCAACAGTCTCTCCAATATTTCCTTTATATCTATTTCGATTCTTCTCATTCCATCCTGACGTGAACGTTACATAATACTTAATACCGAGCAGCTTCTTACGCGTCAATTTCCAGCGGTATTCACATCTGTAAAGACTATTTAACGTCCTGTACCTTCCACGTCCCGCTTCCAGCATTGAATTTGTGTATTTTGCGGAGGCACTCTTAATCCGAAGTGTGGCAGCACTTCATGTAAACCTTCAGTAGCTACCGGCATTAAAACTGACCGAATGTACTGGACCCGTGATGTTTGTGGAAAAGCTTCGACTATGTCCTTACCAAAGGAACATTTAAAACATTCTTAAAATAAAACCAACTAGATGCACTAATTACTCAAATTTCTTTTTGCAATAAAACTCTACATGTTGTACATCATCAGGAGTTTTTCACTGCACACACAGCAATGGTATATGTCATACAGGTCTGCTGACAGCTTGCGAGCAGGATGAGGTTGGAACTGAGGCGGGATCAGGACGGAACTGGTTCCGTCCTGATCCTGCTCGCAAGCTGTAAGCAAACCTGTATGACATATACCATTGCTGTGTTTACAGAGAAAAACTCCTGATGATGGACAGAGGAACTGTCCGAAACATGTAGAGTTTTATTCCAAAAATAAATTTGAGAAATTAGTGCATCTAGTAGGTTTTTATTACAAGAATCTATCACGATGCACGGTCACCTGAACGTCAAATTTAAAATATGTCTAGACATTTTACATATTTCCTTGAGATTAGCTCTGCATGTCTCATTAAATAAGAAAGATTTCACGGCACCTACACAGTTCGAACTCACACAGGTCTGAAGCATTAGGCACGTGTTTTCCAGACACCAGTGAACACATCATCATTGACCTAACAATTTTACTACAGCACAGTCTAGAAATCACCAAGCTGTAAAGATGCAGTAACTCACGTGAATCAGGCAAGCGGTGAAACGTGTATTGCAGAAGGGACCAGGGCTATACTTTCCCCTAAATTATTGGCATCTATGTGTTTTTATTGCCAACACCAGCTTTTGGTATGTATTTCAAATGAAAAGGAAATTTCCCTACCTATTCGGCAGTTCTTTCTTCATGACTGAAATATGAGAATTCGGCTGAAGGAGCTAGAAAATCCTCTATAAATCTGCAGAAACTAAGAAGGAAATTAATGAGAGAAAAGACAGATATTGCTGCAGAGCTATCGTAAAAATTAAATTATGACCCTAACTGTTTTGTTAAATGTTAATCATATAACAAATTTTGAAACAGTAATTGTAAGTAGTTGCATAAGTACATTACATCATGCAGCCCTTCTTAAGTAGAGTCACTTCCAGTGGAGCATCAATTACAAGATTTGGTATATCTGTTCATCACAAGTCAAAATTGAAAACTCCAAAGTTTAGTGCAGGTTCTCTAAATTTTCTTAACATATGGTCGATAGTATTGCAGATGTAACATGCGAAAGGACAGAGAAGACATTCCTATTATGCTCTCATTTTGAACGAAATGAACACATGAAAAGTGCTCTTGTAGAATATTTTAGCAAAGATCATATTGAGAGTTGCACGTAAGTAGACGTGAGTCAGCGTTGGAATTTTATTCAGGCAGTAATGGAATAGTTTATTTACAACCAGAACTGTATATGTGACTGGGACAATATTTAAAAAAAGGATACGGGTTAGAGTCAATCAAATCCTGAAGGACTTCTCAATCCTTTTATTAATAGAAAGTTCATTGCCATTTTCAAAAAAGTTCTTCGCTGGCCTCTATCCTGAGGCAGAGTGTCCGACAATATTTTAAGAACTATCCTAATATGCATTTTCCCAATTCTGTCGAGGTCTGGCATGTGGTCTTCTCTTTTCAACTTTTCCAACCAAAAATCTGTAACTTCGCATATTTTTCCTTACTTTGCGACATTGCCCAGTCATCTCAACCTTTACTGAACCACTTTAATAATATTTCCTCTAGAGTCGAATTGGGTCGTGTCGCCGACCGCGGTGGATCCTCGATACAGTTCACAGCCTTCGAAACAGGTGGTCCTAAATTCCCACCTTAGCCTCCCCTAAGTGGAAAGATGAAAATCAGGAGCGCGGCCTAGTTCTGATATTGACACACACGAAGTTGCCTTCAGTGGCTTATTGGGTTTTTAGGGCGCCTAATTCTTCAGGGTCAACATTCTAAAAATTACAAGACACTTATCACTGCTTCGGAATGATTATGCTATAAATTCATGGGACAATGTTTCTTAACTCCAATTGCGCATAAATAGAACAAGAGATGTAACGTCAAGTTCAACCGTCTATAAGTTCAAACTCCTTGCTGCCTGCCCGAGACTCCTAACTAATTTCTATCGCATCGCTGATTCCTGCTTCATAGTGACACCTCTGACAAACGTGCCTTCAACTTCTTTGATTGGTCGGGCAAAGAAAGAGTTGACCAAATCCTAGATAATATAACGTAAATTTCATTGCTTAAATCTTCTTTAGAATTTCTCTAGAAAAAACCTTCACAGAATGAAGCCATTAAGGTCACACATGCCATTAGCAACTGCAAATGTTTGGTACTGAGTGAAAGACCCAAACTATCTGGCTTTTCGCACGAGTGCAATAAACGTCACGGCTGAATGAAAATTGGTAAAACCGAGAAAGTCGGCGAGTTTTTCTTATAGCGTACAGCCTGCTGTTCTCCCGGCATATTTAAACGGGGGGGGGGGGAAGAAAATAAATCATCCCCTTGCTCATGCTGAAGTGTGGTCTGACTGGGATTCGAAACCAGTCATTGCCTTAGCGTTTTCATCTTGATGTGTCTGGCAACAGTTTGAAGAGACGTGACAAGAAAGATTGTTGCTTTTTGTGTCTTTTCAAAATCGTCGAATCCAAATATTCCAGAATGGAAACCGCGAAAAGTTTTTCCCCTAAACCCATTAATTTTCTTCGCCTTATCATTGTCGCAACAGTAGCACGTGCAATTGGATGTCGGACTTATTCATTTGGTTTTGGTACCGAAAAGAAAGAGTGAAACAATATCAGCGTCCACTTTGCCACATGACAATGCTAAACTGGACTCTGCAGGCTTTTGGTAAATGCCAGATCAGCTTAAAATTTATTGTATTTTAGAGCAATTTACCGCTATTCCATAATAAGTGACGTATAAATGTCATTATTAAAATTAAAACAATAAAATCTAGTTTTATGCTAATTTTGCAGATGAGCCACATTCAAATCATGAATAATTTATTATGCAATTGTCTCCACTTTCCAACTTACCGCCACTTCCTATTTCTGTAGCCCCAAATATTCCACCAATTTCCTATTCTTAGACATCCTACTCCATCTATGTTTTCCCCTTTTGGCGAGATGCAAAGCCAATTTTATTTGTAAGTAAATTTGACCGGTAATAAAAAATTTCCCACATGCGAACCGACCGCCTGCAGTCAGCAAACCCCTGTAGTTCTGCTCAGAAAAGAGGCAAACCTAGTCAGCATGCAGTGTGCTTGAATCGTCCGTCTGTACAGCATCTTAAATACGTTCACGTAGCTAGAAATGCTTTTTGTTGTTAATCGGTACAGGTGGTAGGCCATAGTCACTCTCTTTGGTGATCAGTAAAGTGGATCAGCTGTCGTGTGAGAGAATACGTTGCGTCGTTTTTATGTAAAATAACAATCAAAAGTTCGCGTTATTTCTGGGCAAATGGGTTCCTTCTCAACTTGTACACCGGACGGTCACTTATAGAGAATACTATACCAGATGCTGTATTAATACAATTTGACCCCCTGATGAAGAGCACAAAGTTGCTCGAAACATGTAGAGGATTATAATAATAAACGTATTACTTACTTACTTACTTACTCCATGGTGCACAGTCTTTCTTGAGAAGCTAAATGGTTTGCAGCTAGTCAAGAAATTCCCCGCATTTCAAGGAACCCGAAGGTTCAATACGCACTCACAAGCGTCCGCCACCTGTCTCTATAATGGGCCAGCCCAATCGTGTCCATATACCCACACCCCATCTCCTGGAGATCCATCCTAATATTATCCACACATCTACGCCTAGGTCTCCCCAGTGGTCTCCTTCCCTCCGGTTTTCCCACCAAGATCCTATACACCCCCTCTCCTCACCCATTCGCGCCACATGCCCAGCCCATAATAAACTATTATATAACGTAATTGTGCATCAAATTTGTCATTTATCCACAGTCGTACCAGAATGCACGTGTAGCAAAATGTAAATTTCACGTTATTTGTCTGTGGCGTAGTTCACTGAAACTCAGAGTTATCCGTCAAGAAAACTTGAAGTTTGGAACAAGGAGTGAATTTATTTAATTGTGTGCTTCGTGCACTAAACCGGTTGAATAATGACACAATATCATCCATAGGGAAATGAGCGTCATGTACACTACAAGAACCATAAGACAATAACGTATGCTTCTGAAGTACAGTTTTAATAACCTGAAAATAGGAGCGAATTGTATAAACATACTCTCATTCAATGCTTGGATATCGCTTGAACACACTTGGTTACCGTACAAGTTAGCAGGAGTACGGAGTGGCTTTCATAATATATTGGGGTATTCTGCATTTTGTCTGCAATATGAAATGGCAGGCGGAATGGTTGCCTGAGTTTGTATTTGAGGAAGCTTCTTTGGGAATTTTATGTTCATCCGTTTGACAGCCAGCGGTTTGTTATAATCAACTGCGTTCTTCCCCATTTTATATGTTTTTCATTCTCAACAAGCATCAGCACATTTTCGAGGCAAAACTAAGAGAGCATCCCGCCCCCCCCCCCCTCCCAGACTGTTGTTAGAATGCACCAGGTATCCAGAAGTTCCAGCGACTGCTTATCTGGACATTGTGTTCTTAGTTTTCCTCTGTCTTCAAGCCAGTGATGAGATTATTCCAAATTTTCCAGTTGCTCACCCATGCTTCTCAGATAGAACCACCAAATTATCTCCCCAAATTGTTCAAATCACTGTAGTGTAGCAGTTCGTGGTTCTTTTCCTTAACAATTTCTTGTACTGAAAGCTTGCGGCCTTGCTAAGGATCACAAAATTTACACTCCAACATAATTTCAGAGACATTTTCCGTGAACACAGAACATTACTAAGACGCTTTGTAAATTACTTGCCTGAAATTAATTTATAACATTGTCTAAGTGCATTTAACACCATCAACTTCCATAGATTTCGAAATGTAAGCAACATAAACGTAAAAAAAACCTGAAGTAAAGTTATTAAAAAATCTTAGTTAGGACTACCACAGAACACAGACATAAGATACAGACTATGCAAGATAGATCAGAAACACCAAAATGATTAAAAGTATCATATACATACACCAAATAATGGTTCAAGGAAGGGTCATGTGAACATAAAGTAGAGCCTTAAAATATAATATAGAAAATGAAGCATTTTACTTGATAAGACGTGCCCTAAAACTTATAATAACAACAACCCTTTTGTTTGGTGTATAATATATTCCAAATAAATATACATGCATGCTTATTAAATAATTAAATATACCACTCCATAACTGAGACTGTTTTGACCTTAAGCACTGACTGTAATCTCACAATACAATAATATGCAACCAACGGCCCGCAGTCAACATGTGGCTTGCCGACATTTTATGTAGGGGAGCGCGAGTATTTTCGGGCACATGTAACCTGCGCTTCCTCGTCAGAATGAAGGGAAATTTTTAGTGATTTGTTAAGCTTCGCACGTGCAGTTAATTTTGATAAACAGTACTAAAGCTGTAACTGAACTGTCGCATACTGCATGAGCAACAACAGATGCTGGAAACTTTACAGTAGGAGGAATGAGAAAAATACAGAGTATCAGTTCCATCATTCCCCTTATGATTACACCTCTATTTGCGTTCTAATAGTAAACAGTGCAAGTGTAATTCAGTAATAATTTAAGAATAAAACTTTATTTGTTTTTTAACCCTTTAAACGCCGAGTTAAAACCCATCTGCCATCTGTTGGCATTATTAGGAGCTCACCATATTCCCCACGTTAGCAGGATAAGGGTTAAAAGAAATCAGTGACAGTGAAACAGTGCTGTTTTATGTTTGAAATTCTTCCCTTCTTAAAAAATGTTTACTTAAGAATTAAATTGTAATTAGTTCCAATATTAATTGTCAATAATAAATAATTAATAATGCTTTTAATCTTTCAATCTCAGTATACAATAAATGCTCTTGAAGATATAAAACTCTTAATGTCAAACATTAATTGCGCGGTCCAAGAATTGTTTGGAGTTTTTAAATTCCCTTGTGGAAGAAAAACGGTTACTACACATTGTCACAATACATATAAATAGGCAATTTTAAGCGAATTAACAAACTAACCAGCCAACTAATCTCATGAAGCAGAGTAACTTTTAGAAGATAACAATCCGTCAGTTTGTCAAGAAATTCCACAGCATTTAATGCAACCAGAATTTTCATTACCACTTTCACAAAAGCCCGACATCTGTTCGTATATTGACCATATCAATTCAGCTCATGCCCCCATTCTATTTATTAAAGTTTCAATTTTAGTATTAATTTACCATCTACACCTAGGTCTTCTAGTGGTCTTTTTCCTTGAGTATTTTGCACCTAAAATCTCTACGCATCTCCTCTCGCCCCATACGTGCCACATGTTTCGCCCTTCTGATTCTCCTCAATTTAATCGCCCGAATAATTTGTGCTGAGCCGCACAGATCCTGAATCTTTCAACTACGTAATTTCCTTCAGTCTACTGTCATCTTCTGTTCTGCACTCTATTCTCGAACACCGTCAGCCTACATTCCTCCCTCAGCCATGTAAAACAACACGGAAAACTATGTTTGTCTGAAATAGAAAAGGAGATACACTTCTTCGCACCCAGAACAAGCCTGGGGCCTAATCAGCAACAATTTCAAACGGCATCAAACACTTTTCGTTGAGAGGAAGGCAATTTGAACCTCAAGCTGAAAACATCCTTCCATCTATTGCCGAAATCAAGAATGAGGGGAATTTTACCTCCACTCCCCATACCAGTTCACGATGCAGCTTTTAAGTACAAGTACAAATGTATCCTTGCAATATTTGAAGTAATGTCCAACTAACACTGAAAAATATAAAAATTTCGTTTTTAATTAAATGGATAATTAACAGGATATTGGAAAGTAGCCTTCGAAAAGATCTATTACACAGTACAGCAGTTGTTGTGATGGCAATGGAATGAAACGGGAGTTGTTGTGATGGCAATGGAATGAAACAGGAGTTGTTGTGATGGCAATGGAATGAAACAGGAGTTGTTGTGATGGTAATGGAATGAATCAGTTGTTGTGATGGCAATGAAATGGAACAGGAGTTGTTGTGATGGCAATGAAATGAAACAGGAGTTGTTGTGATGGCAATGGAATGAATCAGTTGTTGTGATGGCAATGAAATGAAACAGGAGTTGTTGTGATGGCAATGGAATGAAACAGGAGTTGTTGTGATGGCAATGGAAGGAATCAGTTGTTGTGATGGCAATGAAATGAAACAGGAGTTGTTGTGATGGCAATGGAATGAAACAGGAGTTCTTGTGATGGCAATGGAATGAAACAGGAGTTCTTGTAATGGCAATGGAATGAAACAGGATTTGTTGTGATGGCAATGAAATGAAACTGGAGTTGTTGTGATGGCAATGGAATAAAAAACCGAAAGAAGTTGAGCCACCAATTTGGAGATTTAGCGCAGAAAATAGGGTTGAGAATTTGGACTGGATTCAACTGGCTGCAGATAAGGAGCAGGGGGGGGGAGCGACATATCATGGCAAAGGATTTTCGAGTTACATGAAATATGTGTAATTTCTTGGCCAACTGAGCGACAATCAGGTTTCTAAAAGGGACTGTGCCTCATGGAACCACTCATTTCAGAGGCGATGTCCTTGTGCACGTGCAATATTCTGAACTTACACTAGGAATGTTGTCGTTAGTGCAGACACCTTCCGACAGTAGGCGGTCCCGGATCTCCCACGCAAAGATAGAGGGACATTCCCTCTTGTAGTCCGCTATTTTATTCACTACATTGGAAGTGGCAACTCGTGGTTTCGAGCCGCCAATTGCCCGCGGCTTGATCGAGCCCGTTTCATAGTACCTGAAATTTGTAAGAAAATACCCATGTATTTCCCACACATTTTCAGCTATTCAGTCACTCACTCCTCACTCGCTCAGTCAATTAATCAATCAATCAAACATACTGTGACTTACGCTTAGGGGACCGTTTTTGTTTGACTATGAGTGTATGTTGTGTCATTGTTACGCCGTTTTATTGCAAAAATGTGATTTTTCCGTGTTCAAACAGATGGCAGGTCTGTGTTCGAAACTGCTGTATACCTTTTTAAAGCAGAGATCAGAGATGCTGTTCAAGGGAAAGAAAGGAGTGAAGCTGTCCAAGAACGGGCTTAAGGCAAGAAAAGCTAAAATTTTTGGGCGAAGGGATACTAAAAAATGGTAATTATTTACAGCAGGAAAGAGACGTGAATTCGAGTAGGAATTGATCCACTCTTATTGCAGTCTGCCAAAAATATCCTAACCATCCTAAGTCTTATGCTTTCAAAATATCGTCTTTACTGTTTTTACGTTTTTACACCCAAAATCGTAAATTAATGTTAAAAATAAACAAGATCTTAACAACCAGAACGTCTCAACTTTGGACTAGAATTCTGTTTATAGATCAAAATTCGTCGTATGCTTTATGACCGTCAGTTGACAAATTCACACGAATAATTCGAAATTTTTGCGGTCACTTATATCCCTCTTCAAGGGTACTGAATTAGCCATGCATATGGTTATTATTCCTTTACATTTAAGATAAAAATGCGATAGAATTTATTTCCCCACGAATTTCAGCGTCAGTTCTTCCAATTATATCATTTAATAGAATGGACACATATTGTAATTACTCACAATTGATAACTACTGCTTTGTTCCTGTGGAAGAAGCGTGAAAATTCAAGTTCACTTGTGGTTAAAACGCGCTTCTCTAGCTGACTTGTGGCTCCCTTCTTCTTCAAGAAATATTATATCACTTCTCGTTTTGTCGTGCGATGGTAACTTTATGACAATTTGGCCCTACATTACGAATATTTAGGTTAATTAGCACACAACAGCAGTGTCTAAATTACCCGACCACATCGCTTTGAACGCGAACATCCTGTGCTGGAAATGAGGGATTAAATGCCTGGCCCATAAAGTTACTGAAGGGCTGCTCTTCAAATCTCACATTTGGTGCCCTGCAAGCTGAGGAAGTACAGTCGCGAGAAAGGCTGAGGTTGATTTAGGAAAGGTCATAGTGAATGGTAGTATTATTGCGCACAAGAATTGATAAGGTTCTACCCAAACTAATTTTTATATTGGATGCTGTTGTATATAAAGCCGAACGTATCTTATTTTTTCAGTGACATTATTACCTATGGAAAATGGACCTGTTTCCATGAAAAGTGCGGCGAAGAAGGAATTCATTAAAAGGGCCTAAAGAGTAGTCCATGCCTTACTGTCACCGATAAGCCATTTACTTCCTAACTCTCCTTCGCAGCCAAACCCTAAGAGCTTCTGCTACCTACTGATTGAAAGCTAATGTGGTCAGGTAATCTAAACGAACATTCTGAGGTTTTTACCTTCCAAGGATCTTGGAGACGCAGCCATTGGAAACCTGCAGGATGCGCGAGATGTCGCATGGTCTGGCGCCCGAATGTGCCAACTCTACGATCTTCTGTCGGGTGCTGTCAGGCAACGGCCGGCCGTTGACATAGACTCCACCCAACTGGTTGATCCCGCTGTGGCCTGCAGCAGAGCATCCAAATATCGTACTAGCGCCTACGTGGTGGTCTTCCTCTTCGCGGGCGAACAAGAAGAGAAAAGACAGAAAACAAAACACAGTGTTACAAAATCTGAGGGGGTAGCTAACCCCCTGCCTGCTACACATCCCTCTACTCGAAGTAACAGTAATTTTGGGTAGTAATTTGAACGATAGCGGGACAAGCTGCAAGCAAGCAATGTTTGACCCTGTAGGCTTATCCGTACTTGTATTGCAGCACCATAGACCAAAATATTGTATGGATTTCAGTCTTCTTAGGAATAAATGGTTCTTGGGTTTAAATCTCGGTCCTAAAAGAGTACTTGGATATTCAGCCTATTTTAAGTAAGCCGTGGCTACTTCCTTCCAGAGAATGTTGTAGATGCCAGTTGAAATGTGATGGCACACGCGCAGAAACCAGATTACGTCTTTCGGCGAAACGGAAGAGTCCATTTAAATCGGAAGGGGGTTCAGTTCAGTCGACTACTGGCAGACGAGGTGTGCGCATCAGCGGTAGTAATGCTGCATACACCATGTTCCGAGGTAGTGTGAAGGGTACTGGCTACCCACTTTATTCGCCAGTTTCCTCTTCACTTCCCCTCCCGTGCGTCACCGTGTGCCATCACATTTCAATTGGAGTCTATTGCAACGCTCGGTAAATTAAGTTAACCTTGGACGCGTAGAGCTATATTTTCAGTATCTCATGTACCTTCAAGACCTGGTGCCCACGTAATAATAATGGACGTATATTGCGGAAGGGAATGAAGACTCAGAAGCAACACAAAATTTCAGCGTTTTAAAGCAATGTTTGCCCATAATACTTGCCATCGGAACAGGTGGCGAATCATGAATTTTACATCGCCGTAAATCGGCATGGCGTGACGTGTTGACCCATGAAAATGTTTAAAACATAAAGATGCTGCATGTAGTAGCTTTATGCTCGTACATTCACTGGTGTTTGTATGGATGGCCAAGAGAAAATAATTCTTTTTTTTCCCCATAGCAAAAAATGGCAAATTTGCTTGTCCGTACGCATTTAGTATTCTGTCGCTGTTCGTGTTACAGTTGTCATTTGGCAGTAGCTGTTTATAAGAGCAGACCGTGACATCACTAAACTGCAGTGGGCGGTACATCCCCACCGGTATTGCGATATCAACGTATATCGAAAGTTCCCATAACGAATAAGATATTTTTGTGTCACGTGCGTTTTGTTCGATAATGAAAGGTTCATGACAAGACATGATATTATCTACTCAGACATCCGCCCACGTTAAGGCGACTCTAAACCCACTGAGGTCTGTAATAGGTGCAGTACGTGTTTTTGACCTTCCCTCTGCACGGAAATTTTCCCCTAGAGCTTTATTGCATCAGAAGGCTATATTCGCCATGAATTTAGATTCCCTTTCTTTCCTATACTTAGTTGTTTCCTTGGAAAATCCACGAAGTACCGACCTCGAGCTTCTAAATAGATCTTGCACTTTCTGAAAGATTTTCTCAACCCAAAAAGGAAGCCCTTTACCTGAAATACTAACAATTGAGATTCGAACAATTTCCTTCAAATCTTTCTTTTAACTTGAAATACACGATATTCACTCTTCTTCATTAAATTTCAAGAATAATGGTACCGAGGTGAATTTATCGCGGGTGTAGCAATTTGTTTCTTCGAGAGATGCGAATCGCATGTACTTGCGCGCACTTATTGCACTATAACTTAGTAGACAAGCAACACTCAAGATCTGGTAAGATTTTTATAACAACGAAACTTATTTTCGTTTTTTACGTTCCTACTGAAGGAAAACCAACCCTCAACCAGTAAGAATAAAAGTTTCATATTTTATTTTTTGCCTTAGAGCTAACTCCGACCATGACGAGCGGTCACCGGACTTCGTACACTTGTGCGCGCTTCAGTTAGTTTAGTGTGGTTAGCGTAGCTGAACGTAACGTTGCGATGTCGGGTTAGTTTTTTTGTGTTGAATACAGTCTGCAATTTTTGCAGTCCAGTAAAATGACAGACATTAAGAGATGGAGAATTTGCAATAAACTTAGCATTAACCTTGAAAAAATTGCTCCTGAGAATAATGAAATGCTTTCAAAGGCATTTCGTGATGAAGCCATGAGAATAAAACAGACGTTTGAATGGCCAACGTTTGATTGAGATTTTGAAATGTTGTTATTCATACCGTGTATCTTATACTGAGTATGAGGTTTTGAAAGTTCAGGTGGAAAACACGTGTCAGTTTGTACGAGGACAGAAGGTATAGTCTGACAATTTGATATTTGTGTGGCCGTGCATCTCTGATACGTTAGTATAACCAACCAACTAGATGCAAAAATAAAAATTTATTAGTAATTTCAATCAGCTCAACATGTTTTGGGCGATAATTTTGCCAATTCTCAGGAGCACTAAACTATGTTTATAGCTTGTGGTACAATGCACCGAAGAAGTTGCCTGCTGGTGACAAAGTCACCAGCAGGCAACTTCTGAATTGGCAAAATTGTCGCCCGAAACATGTTGAGCTGATTGAAATTACTAATAAATTGTTACTGTTTCATTTATTTGGTTGTTCACACTATTATATTCTGATAAAGTCTGCCCACACTGTACCCATCACACATTATATTCCGACCCACTTTAAGCGCATAGCTGCAGAATGTGTACCGCCACTGGTAAATGATGACCAGTAGCAAAACAGGTTTTACGTGTGCTAAGGCCTTCAATATAAGAACAAAGTTTCTAATATCTTGCTATTCCAAAACATGTAAATCCAGTTGAACAGATTACGACAAAATCATACCGCACTGATTCATACCGAATCGCATTCGGTGCTGAAGAGTGTCACGACAAGGAAGTTTCACAGTGCTTCCAGCACAAAGAAAAGCGACTGTCCCAGTGCACAAACTCCGAAGTGTATTCTTTTGAAGAAGCCTTTACCATCCTGCAAATGGTGGAAGCCTAAAACTTATATATTTTCCCAGGCGGGAATCTCCTGGCCCACAAATTTTACATGACTTTATACACAGTTCCGTGGACTCGGGACATTTTACAAAATTTCCAGCTACATTTTCTTCCATGGCACATAATATATGCTACTTTGTAAGTGTATTACCTACGGATACTCTTTATTTTAAAAAAAATGCTTTTGTCACATGCACCTAACAGCGTGATCTGTGTGAATGGTAGCAGCTCTGATTGGCCGTAACAAGCATCTGCGCAGATGCAAGTAACGTAAAGTAACGTAAAGTAACATAGTGCAGACTCGCCTTGTCGAAAGGAGCTCGTAGCACTCCAAGTTGGCGGAAGTTCTTAGAGACAAACTTCCTCTCACAGCTACAACAAATATAGGCTACACCTTTCGACAGGGTCATGTCATCTTCAGGCGTGTATGGAAAACTATTACTGATGCATGCTTTTGTTTCACATGATGAAGGACATTTAAAGGTATTAACATTTGCTTATGTAAGCTACTCGAGGCTTAATAAATTATAGACTTTGTAAAAGGTGTATTCTAGAATTGTAAGAAGATCATCTTATTTTTTTATATACTATCTTGAAGATTTTAATTTACTTGATTACCGTCTAATTTAATTGTTTTAGTTATAAATAGGTAATTCATCATACATCATTTTAATTCTTACTGTAAACGAAATGGGATCCCATTGAGTGTTCACTTTATTGTACCTTAACAATGTTCTCTATTGGCCTGAAGATGACCATTTACGGTCGAAACATGTTGCCATGATGTGACCTGAGTGTATGTATAATATCACTGTACTGATATATTGTTGTGTACTGACGGTATATAACACATTATACAAGAAAGATCATTTTATGTTAAAGTTTTAAAAATATACACCTTCCAGGGCTTGTGTGTATCACTATGTAAGTCGTTACAAATTTCTGGTCTTGTCTGATAGGGCAATCAGACCGCCAAGAATTTCAAACTTATTTTTTAAAGAGTTGGTCATTTCTTCTGACGTTTTGACAGTCTATTTGCTGCCTATTATTACACTCGGAAAGATTTTGTATCCAAAGTTTTCAATACACAAAATTTTAAGTATTTATCATATACTTCAGACAAACAGCTGAAATGTACAAACTATAGACATGAAATCTTTCAGAATATAGAAATATTAGCATAAACAAAAGGCCGATCGTAAACACGCTATAGGAAGGAGCAAAATAAATATTAAATATTCGGAAAAATTCTGCTTCAGTCACTAACTTAGAGCCGACCACACGGTAAAGTGTGCTTAAACGGAGCCAGCACATAGGGTTAAGACAGCAGTCTCTACTACGCGGACGGCGTTGCATTCCTTTATGCAGGATATCTCGCCGTAGAGTGGAAGATATTTTTTCCGCATAGCAAATTATGGTGCTTCTTAAACTGCAGGGCTATCAGTCCTGTTTAGCCCGATGTCCACCAAAATCGATATAAACATTACTGAAGGTACTGTACACCAGGATATACCCACTGCTGCGAAGAACTTAAATTTTAAGATTCAACCATGTAATCATTTTTCACACACATCTTTTGTACAACCAAACAAGAATGTTACTAAATTTTAAGATTGTCAGACAATTTTAATAATCATAAGCGACTTTCTTCCTGTATAATGTAAGCGTAAAATGTAAAGGTAAAACAGTCCCTTTACAGGCCCGGAATGACCCCGAGGGTTCCAGGAAGTTAAGACTCCCAGATTTCGTGACAACGGCACAGGATGGTGGTAGGTTGTCAGCCTTACGCACCGGCCGCCTTTACCCGCAGGAAATACTCGTGGCACTCATTTCTGTTAGAGGATGAGTCCACCCCAAGGCCATAGTGCAGTCGGGAGGGTTTTATGCCAATGAAAAATCCACTGACACCAGCTGGGAACGAACCAGCGACCTTCCGATTTGTAGCACGGCACGTTAACCACTGTGCTACCGCGGTCCTCCTTATGTAAGTGTAATGCATCAATATTCATTTTGAGTACACGCCTGGCACTCACGCCTAAGGCGTATCTGCTTTAACTTTAGTATGCAATAAGGCTCTATCTTGGACGGAAAGAGATTCGCAGATTGCCTAAACAGCAGAACCGCTGAGTGCATAATGATGGTGTGTCAAGTTTATTTCCTTCGTTTAAATGTAGCTGCCTTTACAGATTTGTTAAAAATGTTTTTTGAAGTTATGCATTTTTCAAGAAACCAGAATAACTCATGAACACAAACCTTGGTTGAAAGAAAAAAAATCGTGCTTTGTTTCCAGCTGACATGACAGATTTTCCTCTTCTCCTCGACAGCTGGGCCCACCAGATTCTTAAAGACAGAGTGGGGGCGCTTTATTTAAAGACGCTGGCAATTGCTAAAATTTTATTGCAAGTTTGGTAGATGAATTGCATACAAGTGTGGGAGAGCAGTGGAATGATACTGACAGAGCGACGTCACAGTAATCCTAATTACAGCCACCCCACTGACGTACTATCCACGAAAAATCCACTTGGACTGGCTGCGGTCAAACTTATGTCTCCGCGATCAGAATATGACTTGTCCTGAATATGAACTGGTGGCACTTTCTCGACAAATAAAGTAGGCGGGGCGTGAAGTTGGCCACTCACCCTCCTTGTAGCATCCAATTTAATATTATCCGTTACTGAGCCTCTACTGCCCCAACTGTCTTCATGACATGGTACAGTACATACTGCAGCAAACAGACTTTTACTTTTCTTTACGTTTTGTTGACCGTGCATCCCAATATAATGATAGTCTCGTTTTTTATCAACTTGATGAACAAATTCTTTATTTTAATATATTTATTACATTCCTACACATGTTTCGAGCACTATTGTGCTCATCTTCTGGAGGACAATTGTATTAACACAGCATCTGGTATCGTCACTCTCTTTGGGCAGTGCACAGGTTACGAGAGGAACCTCGTAACCTGTGCACTCAGCAGTCGCCCAAAGAGAGTGACGATACTACAGGGTTATTCAAAATGATTGTCGGGGTTTTAACAACTTGTCATACACAATACACTTGAGATAGGAGTATGTATTTTTTTATTTAATAGAACAACACTCCACGTTTTTGTCACATGCCTTACAGGTGCTCTATATATGCATCCTTTGCGATTCTACAAACATCAACACGATATTCGAGTTCGTTCCGCATGTCAGCGGAGATGGTTTCAATGGCGGTTCTGATTCATACTTTCAGTTCCGGGATACACACGCACCCTGTCTCTTGAGACTGTGCATACCACCTTCGAATGGAATTGTCAGATGGTGGTTGTTTCCCGAAATTTGCGCGGAATTGCCGCTGGACAATTGTACCCCGACAATCATTTTGAATAACCCTGTAGATGCTGTGTAAATACAACTGTCCTCCTGAAGATGAGCACAATAGTGCTCGAAACATGTACGGGAATGTAATAAATGTATTAAAATAAGAGTTTGTGCATCAAGTTGGTAAAAAAAAAAGATTATCATTTTACTTTTCTGTTGTTTTAAATACAAAATCTTGTACTTACACAAAAATCACCCTGTAGATGTGCTTCGCGCCATTCATTTTAATTTAAAATAAATCTTGGTGATGCGGGCAACCGCAGATACCGCCCGGTGAACTTCTAACAGGTTGCATGTTAGTAGACTGTTATTTAACAAACACATGCCACGCTATGTCACCCAACCCCTCTTTATCATTTACAAGAATTAGGCTATTTCCTCATGTCGACCCCTTCGCACAATCTTGCAGCGTAATTTAAAGTTCTCTAGCACTTCTCTTGCTGAAGTGCAGCGCTTTGCATCTGCAATATGCCACTGCCTCGTTGTTAGATGTTTCAGCTCTGATGCTGGAAAACAAAACTTTTGGCACTGCCCTCGAGATGAGCGGTTTACTTGTTTCCTGTGTGCTGCTGACTGCGTCTACAAATGAGTCAGTGCAAAAACGAAACATCTGTCCATCAACACAACAAGGAACATTTTGTTTAAATTTCATTTTAATTTTTCTCAGAGCTCTTACAACATAAAACATATCTTAATTATGCTTTAAAGTTATGTTCTTATTACCTACTGAAAACATATCACGTATCTTTTAGGCCTACTAAGGCTAATGTTTATGGAAATAATCCCAGTTAGTTCCAAGAGAATAAACTAATAAACTAATAAACAAACTAACCCAATGGAGCAGAGTCATTCTTGAGAAGTTAACAGGTGCTCAGGTAGTTAAGAAATTCCCAGCATTTTATGGAACCCGTAGGTTATTTATCGCATGCAAAACAGCTCGCCACTTTTCCCTATCTTGAGCCAGATCAATTCAATCCATTCCTCCCCATCACCTTCTAGAAGATCAATTTTAATAATATCCTTCCATCTAAGCTTGGGTCTTCCAAGTGGTCTCCTTCTCTTATGTCTCCCCACTAACAACCTGCATACACCTCTCTACATGCCCCGCCCATCTCATTCTTCTTGGTTTGATCCCCCGAATAATATTAGGTGAGCAGTGCAGATCATAAAGATTCTTATTGTGTAGTCTTCTCCACTCCCCTGTTACCTCATCCCTCTTAGGCACAATTCTTCCTTAGCACCCTATTCTCGAACACCCTCAGCTTACGTTCCTCCCTCAACGTGAGAGACCAACTTTCACACCCCTAGAAAACAGCAGGCAAAATTACAATTCTGATTATCTTCACTTCTATATTTTTGGATAGCAAACTGGAAAACAAAAGAACCTGCACTGAATGATAGCAAACATTTCCTGACTTCGATTGGCGCTTATTTTCTTCATGAATGAAATTTTTATTTGTGAAGTTTGTTTCCAAATGTCTATAGTGTTGAGAACTTTCGAGGATGTATTACCTACATTGATGTTGTGATATTGTGCTGCATGCTGCTCTCGACACATGACCACGTAATTGGTTTCCTTAACATTGACTTCAAGAACAATCTCCTTGTTAACAACTACTAGCTTCTGCGTTTTTCTGTATAGTATGCTTCCGCCGAATATATTAACACCATCACCATCAACCAGAACCTGATGCGTAATATTTACTTCCCAGCCCTCCTTGTTTGCCTGAACCTTCCTAACGGCATATTCTAAGGCAAAGTTGAAAAGCAATTGCTATAAATCATCTCCTTGTTCAAACCATTCTTAATCGGAAAAATATCAGACAAATGTTTGCCTACCCAAACTCTACTATAGGTTTCATTCAGACACATTTTTATTAGCCTTACCATTTCCATGGGGATATCAAAATCAATGAGAATATTACACAAGACCTCACTCCTAACTTATGGCTTTCTTGAATTTTATAAATGGCTGATGTACTGCTTCGTTTTATTCCCGTCTTTTCTCAAATACGTGAGGATTCCAGCGCATATAATAAGTAGTTGACCTCGTATGTCGAAATCCACTTTGACAATGCACCATAATTTCCTCTGCTTATGGAGTTAGCCTAGACAGCAGGATGTTGGATACATTTTTGTGCGTAGTTGACAAAAGTGACAGGCCACTATAATTATTACAATTTGTTTTATTACCCTTCTTCTAAATATGTGCAATGATTGACTCTTTCTACTCGTCAGGCAATTCCTCCTTGTTCCAAATAAAATTAATAGGTTTATGGAACGATTGTCCTACTTCCCATTTTAAACAATTCTTCTGGAATCCAGGAAATATGACATTTTTCTGGAAAAAATATTACGAATAATATGAAATGTCGCATTATATAACGTTACAAGTAATTAGCCTGCTACTGCAATATAAAGGGTTGGATTTTTTTTGCGAAGAGTGCTAAATAAATAAAGTCACAGTGGGAAATTTATATCCTTCTCTCTTTGTCTCCCTGTTCACATATGTGTATTCTGGAAAAGTGAGAAATGAATGCTGATGAAATTTCGTAATACGTGACCGCACTATAAGTTTTCTGAGGTATTTGATTTTTGTAAATGTTCTTTCAATAAGGTACATACGTATACTTATCTAAAAAAAAAATCAGTAAGATATTAATTACTCAGTGCTTTCACAGCATGTTTACACTTTTGACATTCAGGTGACCGTGCATCGTGATATATTCTTATAATAAAAGTAACGAGATGCACTAATATCTCAAATTTATTTTTGGAATAGAACTCTACATGTTTCGGAGAGTTTCTCTGTCCATCATCAGGAGTCTAGCACTGTACACACAGCAATGGTATATGTCATACAGCTTATGTTGACTGCTT
>Ga0136643_10001882_pt1 | contig 26436 bp, 15 predicted proteins | sample TergutLab28metaG_FD_96883 | JGI IMG/M metagenome (GOLD analysis project Ga0136643, IMG submission 96883) | Labiotermes labralis P1 segment gut microbial communities from Petit-Saut dam, French Guiana - Lab288 P1 (version 3) (version 3) | ecosystem: Host-associated > Arthropoda: Insects >... | reverse complement strand
ACTAGGGGGCTACCGTCCCCCGATCCCCCTTTTCTCTGGCCTCTGTCCTCAACTGAATTTGTTGAAACCCCCCCCCCCCCCGAACAAAATTCCTGGGTACGCCACTGCTCTGAAGTACACTCCTAAAAACATAGGTATTACACGAGTACGTATGACGATAAAAAACGGCCACGTATGAAGAAGTTCTGCCATACGAGATTTAAGTTCCTCACAGCAGTGCTTCGGAAGATTTAAGTCCTCTGGAATGTTACGCTATTTCTATGGGAAAGCAGTTACCGAAGTTACGAGCGATGGTAGTGCCTTTATTTTCAGGATCAAACATTCTAAGAATATAAGGCTTCTTGGACTGCTTGACCTTGTAGGTGAAGGCATCGAAAGTCCGTAACCACTGACCAGTTGACATGGCGTAACGTACCGGACAAGGTGAATCTTCAGAGCTGGGAGCCGACGCTTTCCATATTTCCTAAGATTAAGATATGTGTTTAATGGTACACCTAGAGGCTGCCCTCCGCGGTGAAGTTCCCGACTCGCATTTGGGAGATGCTCGGTGCGAATCTCGGATAGTTCCCGCGGTTTTTCTCAAACAGTCCAGGCGAAAGATGGGGTAGTACGTTGAAATATGCCACGACTGGCTCCTCCTAAAAAAACTCTGAAGCTCGCCGAATGCCATCATCCTCTGAAAGCCTATCATTTGACGCTAAAGGATCTATGCATGTGACAAGGCTTCGTTAAATAACTGATCTCATCCATCAATCCAACCAACAAGGCATGAGAGCGGCTGTATCACCGCCGATGACTGGTTTCATTTCTCTCGACTCTCGTTCTTTTCGCTGCCGCTTCAATTACCGGTATAGTCAGCGATAAACTATATTCCATGTAGTGCGTTGCCTCTATTATGTGATGCCAAATAGAATTGGACGAAGAAGTTAAATGACAGGGCGACAGCACCGGGATAGCGGATCGAAGAGTAGCTCCTCCCCCTCAAATTACACATCAAGTCCACGGCTTACAAAAAAAAAGTTGTAATAGAAATGTTTAATCTTTTTGTTGGCACTGCCACGAAAGCAGGTTTTGCAACATTTGCAGTTTCGTCAAATTTAATAATATCATACATACTCAGCTGCCTTTCTCCGAGATAACGAAAGAATAACTTCCAGTTTAAAAATTTCTTGTGAGGCTGAGTAATTGACAGACGCATTGTTTGAAGTTGCGAAGCAAGTCCCATGTGCCCTTTTTTTTACAGTACTGCGGGATATTAACCTTTAGGCACCATGCATCCTATATATAGGACAGACGTACCGCTGCTCCCCAGAGTACTCTTTTTATATATTTAGTCAACAAATATATTTAATTATTTTTTTACTTTCTCTCACTATCTTCGTTCATTCCTCCACAAAATGTCGTGTATTTCCTAATGTTACCCTTTTGGCTCATAAAATATTCACATTTTACATAAATGGTGTGCTAAACTGTAAATATCCAGCTCCAGGGCCAAAGGGTTAAACACTGCATTTCACCGCAAGTGTTGCAGGCAAGCAGCCGCTTTGGAATACTTAGAACTTTGACGCGAACAGTTGGTTTGCTACAGTGTGTTCAACATCACGGCAATGAACAGCCCAGGTGCCACCTCAAATAAATAAGCAGGTTGTCTGTGAATCATGTAAATTTTTATCATTACACAAGGAAGAGTTTATTCAATATTATGTAGAAATTAATAAGTAATAAGTTGGCCAATGAGGTCGTACTTAATTCGTCGAAGACGGAACATACACTTCGGGGTCAGGAAGTAAAATGCACGGAGGATTTTTAAATTTAATAATTTTCCAACAAGATGCGACTTATTCAGTTTATTACAATTCCGTAGGCAGCTCTACATGTTTCGGGTGTTGACACTCATCATCAGGAGCTCGTACAACTGTAAATACAGCTTCTGGTACTGATTAACCGGATCTACTACCATCCGCTCTCGTTGTTGAGTTGGAACTCATTCATGTGTATCGTACCGAAATGTAATAAACTGAATAAGTCGCATCTTGTTGGAAAATTATTAAATTCGATTCACGATGCACGGACCCATGTATATAAAATACACGGATGATATTATTAATGCAAATTTAAGAGCAAAACATAATAATGAAATACAGGCTACAAAAGATTTAAAATGCTAATAAGGATTATTTTAAGAAGAATGCGTAAAGAAAAAATCACATCTTTTCAAGAATTTGTGTAGCTACTGGTAACTTTTAAACCAAAATAAAATGTACTTGGTTGGCATATAATCAACAAAGAACAGTATTTTTCTTTTCGATAGAGAGGCAACGTGCATTAATTTGTCCGTCAGAAACTACTGGTGGGTTAATATTAAATTACAATTGTCAAAAGTAACTGAAGGGAATTTATAATTGTTACTGTTTAATTTGTTTGTACATTAAATCTTACGTTTGTTCGTTTCTGTTCAGAGACTGTGGCATTCTACCATGGAAGTAGATAGGAATCTCTCTGCTTAAAATCCTCACGGAAAAATCTTCGTGTTATGAAACAGCGGGTAATCTGTTTTCATGGGTTGGAAGGGCTACAGAATTCTGCTGCAGTGGGAATTCTCACTCCTCATCTGTACAGTTCCTTTCGTGTCAAACACACTAAGTCCGCTTGGGGTTTGGGACCAACACACAGTCACTGCTCATATACTTGTGACGACTGTAGGTTGGCAAATGTGTTAAGAAGAATTGTGGCTTTTCAAGTTAAAATTCTACAGGTGTCATTCCAAGCCAAGGGACACCTTTATCATTCCGAATGAAATGTACTTCCAGCTTCCAAGCTCTGTCGATGCAAATTTTAGTATTCAAAGTGCAAAATGTTTCAGATGTGCAGAGTTTCTTGGATAGATGTTGGACTATTAATTCTCAAGTATAAGTCTGCTTGGAGCCAGTTACTGAATTAGATGGTCGGTTGGTTGGTGATTTATTTATTTAGTTGTTTAATTACTTAGTCACTTCGTGAATTTTTACAAGTTAAACTTTTCAGACACAATGTTGAACTCAACATTTAAGAAAATCTCATTCCCGTTCTGTCAAAAACACCCACTCCCAATGGCAGTTTGTTACAGTCGCTCAACCATAGCCGTTTCAGTAATTCCCCACTTATTAGCATCAAGCAGACAACAGTGTGAATAAAAACGTAGGTAGTTGTAATAGGAAATATTTATCGCTTTAGGTTACAGAAATTGCTGCTGTAAAATGTTACGACTTAATGAAGTGAACTAAGCTGAATGAATGTTTTAACTTCGATTCACCGATCAAAGAAATTTTGTATTGTTTTTACGTAGTTGCAAGCATCAGCAATATGAACTTAACCAAAGCCGTGAAAATATTCAGGAGCTGTAAAATTAACAATATGAGTTCAGTTCTACCAGTGCTTAGAGTCAGTCTACCTATTAACATCGTGATGTCACAGTAATAGCCCATCACCATTTGATACATATTTACAAATCTTTCGTCTTATTAAACCAACAGTTGGCTTTGTCTAAATATCTGTCTACATTTGTTATAAGTTTCAGAAGTTAAACAAGGACTGACAGAGGAATAGGACAGTCCATCATCTTAACTGGTAATTTTGCTTCAGAGGGTCTTCAAAAATGTCTGGATAGGACCAGATTTTCCTTCAGTTTTGTGGAACACAGCATTTCCTCCCTCCATAATCTGTTGAATAAGTATTTCCTTAACACGTCAGGCTTTTTTCTCGCACTTTTTAAAGCTTCGACTGCCAAATATACTTCCAGGCTTTCAGTTGAAGTGCCTTCATCTCCGTTATTCAGAATCTAATCTTTTTGGTCCATACGTCAACCAAGTACAGTCCACATATGGCAAACGCGGTGCACCCGAGTAACATAAGTGAGATTGTTCTTCTAACGCTACAGAAAGGGGAATAACTAATATAGCCTATAGTTGAATTCTCTTGTCGCCTGCTGCGGACTTAGGCCAGCAAATACATTGTCTCTAGAACGCAATGCTGTAGACCAGATGTTCCCAAAGTGTGCTCCGTGGATACATTTATGTAATGGCTACTTTGAAGTTCACTTATTTTCTTAATTACAGTAATAATGTTTTGATAAAAATAGTCGCGAAACTTCTATCATTGGCACTATGTTTACTTCGTATGACCGTACAATTAAGAAACTTCCTGCCCTCACGAAGACAGCGAAAATCATTTTAATTATGGTCAAATTGCAATGCATTGTTACGTATGCTATTGTTATGCATTCGGAGCTATCCAAAGTCAGTTCTGAGATATAAATTTTTTAATTATGGATGCCGATCAGCCGGACCCTGTATACTGACATGAATAAGGATATGAGGATCCGTGGTTATTTTTCGAAGCCAAAAGGGTCCGCGTGCAAGAAAGTTTGAAAAACACTTATGTAGCCCATCCTTCCCACCCTCCTTCTGATGTATGAGAATCTTCATTTACTTACCTGACTAACTACGCGGAGAATGGCAGATCTTGAGAAGCTGATAGTCACACAGCTGGTCAAAAAATGCCTCAAATTTTATTGAACCCAAAAATTTAATACCATGTTCAAAACACGTGACACCAACTCCAACTATATGAACCAGTCCATATCCCTGCATCCTATTCCTTTGACATCCATTTTAATATTATCCTCACATCTACACCTAGGTCTACCAAACAGTTCTTCTGGTTTTCCGATTAACATTTTTTGTGTAATTATTATCTCGCCCATATATGTTGTGTGCCCAGTCCTCGTTGATCCAACTACTCTAACAATTTCTTATAAAGTTCAAGAACATAATGCTCCTCATCATGTAGTTTTCTCCGCCCTCCCGTTACTTGCCACTTCTGATGTCCAGATGTTTTCCTAGCAACCTGTTCTCAAACACCCTCTATGTATGTGGCTGTTCTCGCCAGTTTCGACAGTTCTGACAATTATTATGATAATTTATGTACAATGAGGTTTCATCCGATTAAGTCTGTAGTACACTCAATGTAAAAAGAGCAATTATCGCACTAATATAAAAATAAAGAGGTAAATTTATATTTTAGTATATGCCTCAATAAATATTTATATATTTTCGGGATGACTGAAGCTTTCGAAATGATAGACGGGAACCTCCAGACTTAATCGGTTCTTAAAATGTTAATGAAAATAATTCTGATTTGTTACAGTCTTTATTACTGCGCCCTTACTACACGTTTGCACAATTATTAGCTGTCCTTTTGTTACGATTTTGTCCTGCATTCTAGTTACCAGACATAGATATAAATATGTGCAGATCTCACCTACATATAAATAGGTTTCTCATCTTTGAATTCTTTCGGATCGGGCCCTTTACTTGAAACGCATACATTTTCTGCGTTTTAAGGGTATGTACGTAATATTTCGTCCTTATTTAAAGGGGCATTTTAATTTTATAGATAATCTTGACATAAGAAGCCATAATTCTCACAGCTGATCTGCCATCGAAGAATCAAATTGGAAAATAAGAGAAATACTGCTGAGCAAGTGTTTATTTACATCAGTATCAACGAACATAATGTACACGTTCAGGTTTTTAATATTTCGCAATGACAGTACTTGTACGAGGATAAATACTGTTACAGAAAGCAACCAGGAGCGGTGGTTGCCAAGCTGCCTTATCCTCAAAACGCACCTTTGTTCACTTACTACTCAACTCCCACGAAGATTGACTCTTATTGGCTTAAACATGTTCGTGATTCACAGAACGCTTCACTCATTGAGCACGCAGTCACAATAAAAGCTGTTTCAGAGGAAGTGTTTAATTATGTACGTTCTTCCCAATTATTACCTCTTATAGGGCGAATATGAAGGTAATGGAAACGTTTTCGTCTAAACCGGTTGTTCCTATAGTCGCTGAATATCGCGCTGTGTCTGGCAACGTCCTTGTTTTGTATTTCGAAAGTTATTGGCTCGAATCTTTGGTCGGAAATGTGACAAAAATTTTTTGTATTCTACCGTAACTTTTTGTTTTTTATTTCCGCTGCGGTCATTATAAGTGATGGTTAATACAGAATATCTATTTGCCTGCATGACTGTTTGACACAGGAGTAAATCAAGGATTTGTATTAAGCCGTTTTTAAGCTTCTCGCGTTTTTCTGGTTGTAGGCAATCAAGGATTGGTGGGATAAGATTTGTACTCAATGCTTCAATGCTTCGGAGAATTTGTCGGTAAGTACAATAGTGCTTATTTAAGCAATGTCGCGCAACTGGCTCCTACGAAATGTTCAATTGTAGCACACTATATACCACAACAGATTCTTACTTAAGTTACTGTGGATTTACAATATGAGTATATTTATATATTCGAACTGATACAGTAACTAGGATGTGTTCAGTACACGCTGAAAACATCATCCGACGGCACTGCAAGTAGTAAGCTTAGCTGTCAGGTACAGAAACATATAATGCGTTGGTCGCAATGGGATTGTTTCCAAAGTTTGAATTCACACTAATCTGCTAATTAGGTGGGCTACGCAAAACAACGCACTACTGTTGCATAGCCACCGTAGTCTTCACTGGTTGGTGAGTGGAATGAGAGGAATTCGGACGAAGGGAGTTCATTCACTTGTGAAATAACCAAATCCTCTTCAGACATTCCTTACAGTAGTTATTCTACTGTTCTCTGAAATTTGTGCTCAAGTCTCGATTTTTTTAGAGACATCGCCTCAACTTCCCGAGTTTTCAAAGCGTCAAGTATATTGGAAATACGACTCAGATGGAGAGTAGGATTTGGATTGAAGTGGCTTTCCATCATCCCGTTCTAATTAACACCACGTTGAAGTTTTAAGACGCACCACATTTCAAAACTTTCCAGGCATTTCTGATTTGTTTTCCAAAGTGTCAAAGTTTCAGCACCATAAAGAAGCTACGCGACAGATGTAGCACTTAACGAATTTCTTCCTTAAATTTAAGTCCAATTTGCTGATGAAAAGTCTTCTGGTTGAATGCTGCTTTTGCCATGGCAATCTTGGATTTAATTTCACGTTTACACCTTGCATCTTTTATTATCATGCAACTCAAACAATTGAAATATTCCACATTCTCCAGGTGTTTTTGATGTGTCATAATCTGTATCGGAGATGGTTGCCTCGAGATTCTCATTACCTTAGTTTTTCCACATTCATTTCCATTCAACAGCATCTTCCAATTTCAATTGGTCTATCAATCATGTCCTGCAGTACCACTTCTTCCTTAGCCAGTAGCACAAGGTCATCTGCATAGTAATGTAACGAATGTCTTCATAAATAAACAGCTCATTAGTTTGTAAAACTGCTTCGGCGCTCGATCTCGACTTTTCCAGAGAAAGGGTTAAAAGATATTTTCTCGTGTCAAATGTCTCTGCGAGCAACGTAACACTGTGTCGTGTGCAACATGTTGCCCGCGAGCTACGGGTTGAGCGAGACTGCTCTACAGGATAGGCTGCATAGTGTCCAGAGAGCTAACAAATTTATTACGAAAGGTAAACAGATTACTTTAAATTAATCAGAAGAAGAGTCCTTCAATATTCATAAATCGCTCTCTAATTTGTCAACATTCTGCCCGAAAGACTGAGGAAAAGCAGAGAAAATGGTAGTTACGGTAGCCACTAAAGCAACCCTAATCCCCACTGAATAATATGCTGGCTAAAATTGAGTGTTCTAATAGGGAAACAGAGTTAAAAATTTTTGACTTAGTTATCACCCAGAAACAAATGCTACTTGCAGAATACCTGCGCACTACGCCCAACTGAAAAGCAAGTGTTTACATTCCCCACCGTCCGGAGGACCAGTGTATTTGTTCAGGTTTGTACCATACGTCAGCTCTCGTACTAAGGCACAAGAACCTGCAATATTTACATATCTGGCAACGGACTTCAAAACCGCTTACACTTCACATGTTCCTGAATGACCGATTTTTATAGTTTTGTCCTGTAATATACTAAAGCAAGATGCTTTCGGCAGAACACATTACGCAATTTTGTCTTAAATGCTACAACCTGTGTTGTGATGACAGGAAGACATATCAATTAATACAGTTCATTGTTAGTTTCTGTGCCAATTCCGATCTCATTGAGTTTTCCCAAAATATATATCAAAATGTGGTACCGTCGCCATTCTGTAAGTGCTAACATACAGAAAGTGGTCTGTAAAGAATTAGTGATCGTGATTGCGCTTACACGCTCTGTCCATACAAAACCCACATGCGTGATTCCAATGGTTCAGCAGTTGTTGCTATCGAACAGGCTTCGTATTTTATTTAACGACGCTTTTCCAATAACAAGCAACCCCACAAGATCCTTAATCGGGACAGGTCCAGAAAAAGCAAAATGCGTGTTAAAAGCTATATCATGTTTTCGGTAATTGTTTGGGACGCTCCGCGAGCAGATCCCAGTGGCAGCGCGGTCTAAGGCGTGGCCGCTTGCTTGCTGGGATTGTGGGTTCGAATCCCACCGGGGGCACGGATGTTTGTCTGTTGTGAGTATTGTGTGTTGGCAGGTAGAGGTCTCTGCGTCGGGCTGATCACTCGTCCAGAGGATTCCTACCAAGTGTAGTGTGTATGAGGGTGATCATGAATCCTCGTCAAATAGATGCCTTGGCCCAGTAGGGCTGTTGCGCCATGGTACAAAAAAAAATACATTCGCAATTAATGCCTTGCTTGACAAATCCGAAGCTTCAACGCTGGTAATACCGAAGTCCGCCGTCGGACAAAATTTAAACCTGTTTTATCCACCATCTAGCTTCAAACCCTACAGCAATAATATTAACTTTAATGCTAGCACATTTCCATCTAGGTTCACCACGTTACTGATTTCCAAGACGGTTCCAACCAAAACAACTAAGACAAAAAGTCGTACTATCTCTCTGAATGCCTGAGGCAAAGAAGGTCACGTGCTCAGACTCATCAAATGGCTGGACGAATCCTAGCCGGAGGTGAAGTCTATCATAAGCTTCTGAACAGTAAGGGTATCAAGAGCACGTTACAGCAACTCACAACATTGTTTCTTATTATATCTGGTGTAGTTTCCTTGTTCGTTTAAACTTACGTAAAATCCAAACACGTCCTTTAAAATAATATATTTGCAACCGGGACCTCCCCGTATTTATAAATCGTGACGCCGTGTAACAGAAATGAAATCTTAAAGTATCGCACGAATCTTTCAGAAATTAAATTTACGGACGTTTCACGCGAAATTCCTCAAAAGTAAGACAAATGTCAGGTTAGAGGCATAAAAGGGGCAGAATTTGTGTTCCCCAATCACTGCCTATTATCCAAAATCCCCTCTTACCCAGTCATGAAAGCCTTGAGCCAATGTGCGATCACAGCCTTACAGGCCTCGGTCTCCAGACTTCCATCCAAAAAAAGATTTATTTTTCCAAAGGACTACTTGCCCCTCTTGCTAGTATAATCAGTCCTTAGTATAAACAAACACGTCAAGGCCTTCTAACATGAAAATAAGACCCACTTTCGTTAAATCAACAACCTCAACCCACTCGGTTAATTGAAGACTCCGCCTTTAGATTCAAGCGACGCATTTCATAAACAAAAATGGTTTTTGCTAGCAGGACGCCTACTTGTGCTTTCCTCAAGTCCGCAACCTTTATAACTAATAAACGGCACGGTGTCACATCCCAGAAGAAAATATCTTCGTAGACACCCTCTAGGGACCAACAACTTCTACGTTTTTGTGTCATAACATTAAGGCTGTGAACAAAGCCTTGACAAGGAACGTTAAAATGTGTACGACATGATCGTTGTGTTGTTAACAACACAGCCTCCATTTTTTTTTGTATACATGGGTCCGTGCATCGTGATTCGAATTTAATAATGTCCAACAGAAATGTAATAAACTGAATAAGTCGCATCTTGTTGGACAATTATTAAAATACAATCTCCGTTCTTTACAACAAGTTTCAAAAACGAACGCATTATGTTGCATTGTCCACCGAAATTGTATGAAACAAGTGAGCCACTGACCTCAGTCTCATTCCCAGCTCCATGTGACTGCCAACGTAACGGAACTTAAAAAAAAAAAGAGTCAGATTTCTCCGCCGCACCCTGTATATTGATGGTGTTGAAATAAACAGATTACTCAGCAATATTGGAGAGGTTAAAGATCTGCCGGCATAACAGCTGTCTCACTACAGCCAAAAAGTGTTGTTTTCATTCACGCCCGTGATCTCCATTTCATGCAGGGAGACCCAGGTCCGTTCTGATCCATATGGCCTTAAAAATATTTCGCGAAAAGAAGTGTAATGTTTAGAGAAAGGAACAAGTTTTCTTGGATGAACCACAGATTGTCTTCAAATCAGTACTTACCAAAGTGTTCACTGTTTCCTGCAGTAAGGATTTTCTTGTGCCCGGACTCACTGAAGACATCACAGAATTCTGCACAGCCCAGCTATAAATGAAGAAGAAGTTTAATCACTTTCAAGATTCCACACATATACCAAGAGTACTCTATCACACTGAATATGTTTCACAGGAACATACAATGTCATGTGATTCCTTAGAATAAATAACGTACCATGTTAGAACTAAACGGTATTTATTTGAATTAAGAAGCAATTCAGCTCAGAGAAATCAGTAAATAGGTATCATTCATTTGGATCATATTGCTGGCCAGGGGCCGCTAAAAGTCCATATCAATAAACAGGACAACATGTTATCATTTTCTAGATGACTTCAACTTTTGCATGTGTGATTCCAAAATTTCAACCAATTTCCTTCCCCCCCCAAATCGAAATCACGGACAATATTTTTCAGGTCTGCTTGACAAATTAAAAGAGGTTCAGAAGATAAAAAATATGTTTCAATTGGTCAATCAACATCATGCCAATTTGCCACGTGTAAAACAAATGCATTTTATAACACATTCATTTTCAGTATCTACAATCCACCATTCTGACAGCCACAATACTGTCAAGTCTACCATTTAGAACAGGGCTTATGGCTGATAGAAAATCTAGATATTGTACTGCATGGTTAGACTGAGCACTAATGGTAAGTGCATTTTTAAAAGACGAATAACAAATTGTTAAATAACATTTTCGGTCTTCATATCATCAAAACAACAAACGGCACTAAACAAGACCAACTGGGCCACCTTGCCATTCTTCAGCATGTAATGCTGCATATGTGAGATACCATCACCTTGTCTTGATTCCCCTAACTTACCAAAGAAATAAAGTGTATACACTTTTTTTCATGAAAGGGAAGAAATATGACCTTTAACATTTAACGTTTAAGTCCCCCCATGCACACATGCAAGACAGTGCGCACACTTACATGATAAATGACTAAATGTCTGCATATGACTATCATAGCAATGAAAAACCACAAATAAAATACACAGATTCACTACACAAAATTCCATACCTGACAAATGGAAATGTAAAGTGAGTGACAACACTCGACAAGAATAATCATCTCTTAAACACAATCATGCAAGTGGTTACATGTAAAATATCATCAAGCAGAAGAGCAGTAACCAGCACACACCTCCCTCTTCCTGTTGTAATCAAAGCCCTTTTTAACCACATTCACACAAGAACTGTAGGTGACAGGAAATATCTGTGTTTATTTAAATCAGCATTAAAAATACATACATCACCTAAAACCCCCTTTGTAATTGACACACTGTTGAAAAATTAACTAAATGAATGAGTTAGTTAACCACAATAAAAGAACCTGTATTGCAATTGCCCCTTGATTTATGAAACACTACTTTTAATTGGGAAATCAATGACAACTACTCCCATATATATATATATATATATATATATATATATGTGTGTGTGTGTGTGTGTGTGTTTACTTATGTACATATGCACATACAAACATACATGAGTATAATACATGAAGGAAGATGATATCCACATTCAATCATATAAAACTAATTTATACAATAAGAGTGTAATAAATATGGGAACTAAATTTTGTAATATGATGACTGGTTACATAAAAGAAATGGACAATTATAAGGCCTTTATGCAAGAGTTGAAAACATTTCTTTTATATCATGCTTTTTACTCAGTGGAGGAATATATCTCTTGTAATATAATGTCTGACGTTTCATTTAACTGCTGAGTATATATATTTTACAAACATGTAGTATTCTCTTTACAATACTTTGTTGAGACTTAATCTAAATGACCTTTTAAATGATAAATTGTAATGTATATATTTAAATTTGTATTATTAGGTGTGGATGACTCTACTGTCACATGTGTGATAAATTGGACTGAAAATAACACTAAACTAAACTAAAACATACATACATACATTCATTTCTAATTGTGTCCAGTAGTTACTTCAGTTTATATGTGATATAAATTCTGCACTTGCACAATGACATGCTCTGCATCCTTTGGCTTAGCCAAACAAGGATCTATGGAATACAAATACATTCTAATTTCAATTCTAATTATTTACTTGTTATTTTCAGAGTACTATGGGCATGGAGAATGGGTTTTTCCACCACTAGTGAGCAACGTGTTGCAACGCAACCAAAGAACTGGATTTCACATGAACTACAGATGGCCCTTCTGTTCTTACTAATCAGGAAGTATGTAGGGCACTACAATTTGTTCCACAAACTCATGTTGTGGGACTAGGTTACTGTTTGTGAATTCTGTTCATAATCTTTATATACAAATGGTATATTTTGAGTAGGCATCACCTCACCTTAAACAGATCTAAAGCAGTGTTGTAAAATATTATGAAATAATATTCTCAGTATTTTATACTTAATGTATTTTCAGTGACAAGCAAGTACCAACTGCATCAGTGTCAGTATGAAATGATGCACTGAATACCTGACAACCTAATTCACAAAAAACTGATGCAAGGGAGAGAATGGTAAACAGTATGTTCACATTCTGAGCAGGACCACACTCGAAATGATAAATCTGAATTACTAAAGTGTTACAAGAGATGTTACTTGAACACAACTTTTCACATAGGCTCAATCATTCCTTACCTGCATGGGCAAAAATTTTATGTTTTGATATTTACTAAAAAATATATAATCATTATTTGTTAGATTATTAATTACAGGGTCATTTATAATGTTACCAGTAACATTTCATCCACAACAGACAATGTTTTGGAGGCAGACAAATTAGTGTAAATATTATACCCTAAGGAAAGGAATCATTTTTAAGTTCACCTCACTTGCAGATTACTGTCTCCTGTAATATGATGCCTTGTAATTTGGTAAATAAGTAGCAACACTTGGAAGGCTGTTTGTACCATCTACCAAACTACATGGTGTCACAATCAAGGTAACAGCAATCTTTATAATCACCAGCACGTGAACCTCTAATCTCAGGTTAGTTCAGTTCACGAGTCTATATTTCATTTTTGTCATATTCACAATTAGCTTACTGTCACACCCAGGTGTAGTGGTTATGGAAAGGTGATTAATTATCCTGTTAAGTTAGGCTTAAATGAACTTCAGCAGTCACTGGTGAAGAGAGATCAGTTAAGTGTCAAATGCTGAGGAATCATCTGCCCTTCTATTCAAATATCACATGAAATGGACAATGAAACGTAATGGATAATAATCATGTTTCTTTAACTTATTCATTTATTTATTTATGGTTTCAAGCACATTAAATTTTACTTCTTCAACCCGTAGTTAATGCATACAAGTTGAAGAATAAGAATGGACATAATTGAAAACATACTGCTAAGCCTGTGATTTGTGACCTTGTGATAGGATAAGGGGCATTGTTAAAATGTTGTGATTCACCATCCAGCTAAGTGTGTTTGAAAAAACTCAGCACAATGAACGTTGTCTCAAATAACAGTGGCATTTATGTGGTCACCATAAGCATTCATCTGCCTTCAAGAAAGGCATAATTTTGTGTGTTAAAAGCTATAACTATTTAAAGACAAAGTCCATTTCCATGATATTTAACATCCTTGCAAATTTGAAAGTAAGTCTCCCACGCAAACATTCAAGGAAATAGATAAGATTTGCTCATAGTTTTGAGTAACTGAAAGATACCTTCTTTGATTTTACACCTAAATTCCACTCCCATATTCTCAATATTGTTTTTAAGTTTCTAAATAACACATATGATTGATATCTCTATGATAAAGTAAAAGTAACAAAGTCTCCATGTTTATGATTAATATGGCTTTGCCTTGCAAATTTTTTTACCATTCCAAACAACAAAATTTTAAGCTGTAATAAAAGTGTTCACATATGCTTAATTAAGGCAACTTTCTTCTCTCCCAGCAGAAGTTTGGAAAGTATACACTCAGATAAACAAGTACATGCAGTAATGAATTCTACTTTCCTATACAAAATGGCTATTTATATTAATTATGGAGTAGGAACAACTTCTATCATTGAAAAAATGTATATATATGCTTTAATTTAAGCCATTTTGTGAAGTCAAATATGGCCGTATAATGTCAACAGCACTTCGTAATATAAATATCTTCAAACTTAGAAAAATAAATTATGCAGTAATTATTAAAATAAAAATAAAACCACCAAGATTACGAGCTTCCACTAGAAATAATTACAATTAACTTTGAAGTATTCTGAAATGGTGGCTTTAATATAATTGTTGCATATGCATAAAAAATGGAATAGTGTTGTGAAGAATCATAATACTCATGTATCACATTATGCACTTCCTGCTTCATTTCCTTCACACATTAGAGAATTCATCCTTAAATTCTCTAACACAATTATTTTGTGACCTCAAGTATTCATTTTATATTTTGCAATAACAGTGGCCATGACAATTAAACTATTAAACATTTGAAGCAAAACTAATATTTATAACAAGTAACAAGTTCTATGATTGTGAATTCCATCAATTCCTATACCTTCCCTCCACCACCGCCACTATAGGAGAAAGGAGACATGTAATTTCCGAAATCATTCATATTTTTCTGTAGATTGGTTCAAGTAACATGACCACAATTTCCAAAATTTTTTTTCTCTCATTATTGTTAAGTCATTTCTCTAAATATTTATTTAATCTTGACAATAATATTTATGTAATAATATAGTAAAAGGTTCACTAATGGCAATTAACTAATATGAACATTTTCTTTCTTCCTCAAATCGGTGGCATGAAGATAATGGACTTAAAGCTGGATGGTACAGCATGAGGAAAGAGAAGTGGGCCTGATGTACAGGAATACACTAACAGCTCCCTTTAAAAGACTGTCCAACAGAATCTCTCTCCATTCTTCAAATTTCCATGTGTATGAGATTAAATGGCCTCGGTTTAATTTCTCTATTCCATTTTATAATCTCATATGAATAAATATAATAAAAACATAATGACAAATATCTTTGACAATAATGATGACAATATTGAAATTTAACAGTAGTAGTAGACTTCTCTTATAAATACGTACCCTGGAAACATACACGATGAGAAGCATAATTTTTATACAATGAAATAATAGCTCTGTTGCAGGCACAGTGTTTCATTTTGTACACATTCTCCAGCCAATCAACTTCTTCAGTCGTATCATAATGGAACTAACATTCCAAAAATAATCACTTGTAGGAACCACAATACATACTAAGTAATTTATAATGGTGTTTGAGACTACATACATGTGTTACAATTCTAATTATGTGAATGAACAAAATTGCACTTCCTTCACTTTAAAACATAAACATGCTGTTATTTAACAGTCTCAACTTCCATGACTTGTCCTCCTCACCAGATATGAAAAGGGTGATCAAATCAAGGAGGTGGGATGGGCTGGACATTCAGCATAAATGGACGCAATAAATGCAGACAAAATGTTATTTGCAAATTTTAAGGAAAAAGGCCACATGAGAAATTTACATATAGATGGGAGGGTAATACTGGCACTGTTGTTAAAGACAGAGAGTGTTAGCATGTACAATGAATGCAGCTGACTCAGGATTAAAGTCCAGTGATTGGCCCTTTTGAATCCAATTGGTTCCACAAAGAGATGGAAGTTCTTCACTAGCTGAACAACAACTGTCATCTCTGGGACGATAGTGCTTACAGAGTTGGTCAGTTTAATGTCAAACTATTTTGCAGTAACATATGTTAAAATGTTGCCCAGTTCTTTTCATTCAGTATTTTTACCATAAAATAATGGCACTCAATAAGTATGTTACCCAAACAAACACCAGTTCAGCTGCAGCATCAAACACAGACACTTGCAAACATTTACAACAGATCACATGTAATTTCTTACAATCTGTGACACCATTTTCTTCTCTCCAGTCAAATGGATTTTACACCTAGGGGAGTAACAGAAGAATTATACTCTTAAATAATGCACACTAGTAAGATATTACACAATGAATTTTATTGCATTATCTGACCCAAGCAGATCAGTATTTTCCATTACTTTCTAGTATTTTAATGTCAATTATTACCATTTAATCAACAACAATACTGAAACATTGCCATATTTATCACAAATTCTGAAGGATGCTAGCAGAATATTGTAGAATCCTACAAAGAGAGAAACAAAAATCTTCCAGTATATGCCAGTAAAATACATTTTAGAAAGTAAATCAATGTAAAATGCTGACTCACAATTGAAAACATGAATTCAAAACAATCTGCAGCAAAACACGAGAAATTCTGGTAGATATATTTTATATCTGACTAAACAATCAGAATGTTACACAAATCTTATGGGTAGGAGGGAAAAGAAATGGTGGTCACTGTGCTTACTGGTGATATTTGTACAAACCCAAAATTTCTCTTTCATGTGACTTAACAACTGGCTTGTTGATATACACATAAATGTTAAAGTTCATGGGTTTTTTAATCAGTAATTAAACCAAAGCCAGTATCTGCACTGATAGGAAAATATATTTTAGTTTCAACACATGTACACGAATCAAACAAACTGTTTCCTCGAAAACACACACAGAAAATAAAGCAATGAAGGAATATGCATAAGTTATTTTAGGCTTCCAACATACCCCTGACCATGTTGTATGTTATCAGTGTTATGAACTGGCACCTTTATTATATTGGCAGTGAAGTGTTTCATTCACTCTACTTCCTTACCCATACCACAAGATAAAAAAATCAGTCTATAACCTCCTACATAAATAAAACTTCTTTGTATCCACATTACTTGAAACGACTATTTTTCTTGCATACTTTTTTACCTTCAATTCATTGCAGGTAATAACTTCCACCAATCAAATTCAAAGTCAATAAAGTTTAGCACTTATGATGATTACAGACAAGTTAATTAAGAAGAAGATTAAACTGTATGCATTTTGTTTATTGTATGTGATATGCACTATATTATATATGCATGGTGGGGAATATATGAGTTTGAGCGCAGTTTACAATCACACATACACACATGCACACACTCACATACTTCCAAATATGTTGAAGTGAATTGGTTTCTATTAGTATTTGTTATTGTTATTATATTGTAATTTGTAGCAGCTACCACACATAATTAGCACTTAGGAAACTTTTAGCTTCAACCTTTTCATAAAATTTCATTTATGGCAAATCATCTTTGCTTGCTGCAAACATATCAAATTCTTTAAATGCTGAAGATTTTTATGTATTAAATTTATAATTTGCTTCAAAATTTAATCTGTTTTATAACAGAAATTACATTATCTATGTGTGTGAAATTTGCATATGTATGAGAATTACTTATACCTTTCAGAAAGTGTTAAGAATTGAATAAATGTTTTCATACATTATGACATAACTTTACATAAATTTTATAAAGTATTTCAAATTACATTCTTCAGTCTTTTTATGTGCTCTAAACTTCTTGCACCATACTAAAATCATGATCACATCTGCTAGCTCATCCTTGCCTTTCTATTGATGCTGTTTCCGATTAAACTGTTTTGGGGTACACTTCTAAATACAGAAACTGTTCTGCAATATGATATTCCATTTTAGAAATCAAACACTTCCTACTCCTAATGGGATTTCAATTACCTGCCTGAAAATTATATGTTTCCTTCACAAACTGTCAAGAAAAATAATACATTTCACATAACAATTTATATTAAACTGTAACCTATACAGTATCAAAATTACCCAGCTTCACAGAAAGTTAAAAGAGATTAAAACAGTGTAACATATTTCATCATCTTTGTCATTACATGCCATAATCCAACTTTAAATTCAAAATACTTTATGTTATTTAAACTTCAACTGTATAAACGGCAATTACTTTTCTATACAAGGTGCTGGTACATATAAATAATTTTCATTGACATATTCAGCTACTCTATTGATACAGTCCTTCACTCAAATAAATCATGTTCTGGTCCAACAACAGGTTCAGTCCTATGGTCTTTATATCTTAAAACAAAATGACCAGATGACTTGTCGTATGTTTAAAGAAATTTATCTGAAAGGGAGGTCATCTCTCAGACAAAGACCAACTTTCAGAACATCATATTAAATTAATGACGGAAAAATGGACCTAATCAGATGTCATACAAGTACACATAACTTGACCTCATATAGTTAACAATTTATATACCACAGTTTTTACATAAACATAATACAGCACTGAAAAAGCAGAATGCCTATGACAGTAGTGTTCTTGATTTATGACTTTCCAAATCAGCAACTACACGATTAGATTGTATTTGCACAATAGTACAATTTATCTGCATTTACTTGTTCAGAAGTCATAATTCTAACAAACAGTTTTACAGTGCCAATGACACTGTGTCAGTTCAATGATACAAAAAATTCCAAATATATTCATATTTTTATTATGATATATTTCAAAATGTATCTGAAAAAAAAAGTATCTGAATTTTGATAGGCATATTTTGGTGACAGGCTTGGAATTTCAGCACTTTCAGTTCCCTCCTTCATAGGCCCTGGTATCAGGAATGAATTTAAGCTCTAACTATGAAGACCACAGTTGTGATAAGTTACTACTGGTGGGGCCTGTCACACACAACCAACAGTGAGCTACAGACAGTACTGTATAATGCCGGTGGAATATTGTGTGGCAAAGGAAGACTAAAGTTCTAGGAAAGAAACATGTCACAGTACCACTTTATCAACTACAAATCCCACATGAACTACTCTCAGATATAACATAGGCCTCTGTAGTAAGAAGCAGGTGTTTAGAAACCTGAGCTATGGCACAACTGAATGTTGCAGTCACCAATAAAATATAAGACAAATCACATCCATTGCTGTATAAAACAACCTCAGTTAATCTAATTTATAGCTTAAATGGTTCTTATAAGATACAAGAGACAAATCAAGTGTTTGTTAGAAACCACATGTTACATAATAACTGGTATATTTTACATACAAATCCTCAGCATAATGCAGTAGTAGTTGGGTTACATCAAATACAGTGATACAAATGATCATTGAATACTGTCTCTTACATCCTATGCACGTTCTAACACACATTTCAGTACATACTGTGATGTACCAAATTGCTTTATACAAATAGTTCTTATAAACAAGTCATAATTTTATACTTAACATTTAATAAAAACCTATAACAAGAAAATATATGTACATGTGCCAAAGGACAATAAGACAGCCTTATTACATTACACCATCCACTGAGAGAATCTGTAAGGAGGAGTGTGTTCTGTTTTACCAATGGCAATTTAAAAACTTGTACATAAAACACAGTGTAAAATATTATGGTCTACAGCTTCATGAAAATGAGATTAACATAAAAAACATAATGTAACAACATTACCACAAATAAGTTTTTTAGAAGTGACTTCTTTACTGGAATATATAATCAGAACAATCTGTACACTTTTGGTGTACAGGCAAAATCGTTCCAAAATGTTCATTCCTTTGCAGCAAAATTAAATCCATGCACATAAGACATGAAACCATACCTTAACTATCACTGTAAAGATGGGAATTACTAAATGCTTAGAAAACAAGAGTATCATGTACAACTCCTGAAGCCTACTTTCCAATTGCATCAGCTTTATCCTACAAGCCTTATGCTATGAATACCATATTAAGATATTCTAAGTGTTCAATCAATGAAATTTGGCTTGGCTTATGGACTCATATGCATGGTCACAAGATCAAATTCTGGTCAATTCAAATGTATATTATTCACAATTGCAAATACCTGACTAACTCCATGAAGCAGAGTCCTTCTTCAGAAGCTAACAGTTGCTCAGTTAGCCAAGAAATTTCCTTAATTTTAAGGAAGCTGAAGTTCCCTACCATGTTCACAAAAGCCTATCGCAACTAAGTCTACACCCCTGTTTCCCATTTCTTTAAAATTGAGTTCAATATTGCTCTGCTATCTGTGTCTACACACACACACATACACTCACTCACTGACAAACATACACACACACACACACACGGCATGATTATTTCAGAAGCCCATTTTTAAAAGGAAATAATGCTAAAAAAAACTTGTAGAGTTAAGTCAAATATCATGCAAAATTCAGTTAAACAGGATTTAAAACGGAATTTATCAACCTTTGTTACCTAATGGCATTTCTTATAAAACCAGAACTGTCCCTTACCTAGAACATTAGATCAAAGTACAGCAATTTCTTCATATATTGCCCCATATCTAGTCATGTGTCATTACTGTTTGCTGATGTAATGTTTCCGCAAAGCAAAAATATTTATTTTTCAATAAATTTATTAACATATGGAAGTAATACACTGAAAGCTAGGAAATCCTCAGAATACTAACAAAGTAATTTACCTATGATAAAATAGATCTTAGATATATGTAGCCATAATTAATTCTGAATATGGTATAAAACACTTTCATTCCCATTTATTATATTTTAAACGTGCATGAGCTGTTTGTTCCAACTAACTCCCCACAGCAACCTACAGACAAAAGAGAAACTTCCCAAATCCTTTAATATTGGCCATACACATGCTTTCTAATTTCTGACCTGTGAGTTATTTAGATTTGGCGCGTTCAGTGCCACTGGTATATACAGAATAATGTACACTGTGAAACAGCTGCTATATTCAGGATCAAGACAACATAACCTTAAACGTACTACTGATGTCTGTGCATATCACTTTTGGCACTGCAAGCTACAGGACATTAGAAATGTTTCACAAACGCACTGGTAATTAATATTACGCTGTTTGGTCGGTAGAAATATCAAACTGCAAGTAACCTGCGCATGTGCAATCGTGTGCCTTCGGGTGCGCTCGTGTGATCACGTGTGTGCGTTCGTTGACGGTAAGTCGTGAGGCTTGAAATCGAAAAGCATTGTGGCTGCAACAACAGAACTTATGATAGAGAATCACATAATACTAAGGATCTTTATGGTGACTTAATGATTTTGTTCAAGAATATCGAAAGTAATAAGAATGATACCTGACTGAGAGAGAAGTCTTGACAAAGATTAATTTGTCCATTTTATTGCTAACAAAATCGAGTAAAGACATTTTCGAATGACGTCTCATGTCGACAATTATGGTAATTTGTATCTTATACAGTAATTATAATGCGTTAGTTGCATACATAATTACGAAATTTAATTTTTCAAAGTGTTCTTACTGAGCCATGTGCTGAAAATGTCCAATAATAGTTATTAATATTTCTTGTTTAGTAAATCGTGAGAGTATTTTATTTCAATGGCAAATAATATTGCTTACACTTATTTATTTTTCATTTAATTTTAAGTAAATTATTTACATGGATCTCCCTTCATAGACTGATAATATTCTGGAATGTGTTATCACAGGGCTTTCAGTTGCAGTTTTTTCAGATCTAATGTCATCAAAATTTCATTGTGTACATCATAAATGAGTCATTGTCAAATATTATGATGTATATTCTTTCCACAGTATCCCATGTAACAACATATTTTGATATTTTTGATTATAGAGACTCAGGTTGATATAAGAATTGTGATACATAAAGCAGCTTGGTAGCTTAATTTTTAAAGAAGGAATAATATCTCTTTAGGTTACAAGGGTGATATACGGACAATAAATACACAAGAAGACAAGGAAAGAACACACTCCTTCAGACATATTAACATCAACAGAAATCTTAAATCTTCCACTTTTTTTACGAATTTGTATGTATTTTTTCTTTTCTAATGCTCTGCAAAATGATTCAGAAACTGCCATATCAAGTCAAATGGCCACTGACAATAAAGGAGCATTATACACTATAACTATTTAAATTTGAATAGCTGAATAATATGTGACTTCAATTGTATGATAGTATTATAGTGTTGTAATAATCAAATAACATGCAGTCTGGTGCATATATGCAGATAATATTGTAAGAATGTAAGAAAATAAATGTGGGGGATAGTGAAAAGTTGTTTTTGGAATTAAAAGTCTTAACTGCTAGATGTTTTTCTAGCTTATTACATGCAGAGAATTTTATTATATGTATTTGTATTTCCAGTGACTTGTACTTTCTCCATAGTTATGCCCAAGGGTGCAAATTCAGTGTACTAATACAAATTGTATATCACTGAGAAGTTATTCATTTCTTCATGCTATTTACAGTAACTGTGGTGTCACCTGTGAAATTCATATATGTTATATTTAAATACAATAAAAATGATTGGCTAAGGAATAGGTTTTATTATGTTTTGGGATGAAACTACATGAAAAATATAACCAAATGCAAGGGTAACTGGTGACATTTCATCTCCTGCATATCTTAGCCTTTCAGTTCACATGCCTATCATTGTTTAATAATAAATGTAATAATAAACTGTAATTAAACCTCCATGCATGTTAATACTGGAAATCAAGACAATAACATATGTGCCATATGACAGGAACAAACTTCATGTTCTAAATTTTGTGCTTGTACCATTATATGCCCAATATTTCAGTGTAATTGTATATCATGAACAAACTTAAGTGTCATGTATAAGTGTGCCAAATTGTTTGTCCACCTTTAACAAAATTTGTGCATGAACTCTACACATGAAACCCAGTATCTGTCACAGAAGTTAGTACTAGAAAGTATTAGAGGAGTTTTTCTCCCAAAATAAATGGACTGTTATTTCTGCATAAATATGTTTAGCAAATACCATGTAAGTAATATGTCATGTTGTCATGCTCCTGGGTAACTTATAGAAACTTATGTTTCTTTACAAAAAATACATCCTTTTGTAGAATCTATCCCTGGTTATACAAATTACTTTTAGATAACAGTTTATAGATGTTAAGTACAAATTGTTTATCAGTCTTTTAAGAATGAAAGAGTGCTGTATTGTCAGCCAATATAAAAGATTACATTCAGTATCAATGTAATCTGTACAATGTAAATGTGTTTATAAATACATAATAAAAGCAGCTTACCATATTGGGCAGTACCACAATGTTTTTAGTAACATAAGATGTGCAGATGAAAATGGGTACTGTATGTAACATAAATGTCTAAGCTATATGAATCTGAACACAGTGCTGTCTATCAAAAATGTAGCTTGCGCCAAGGGTGTTATCCACTATGGTGTTTGTGGGAGAGGGATGATCAGGCACATCAGGAGCCCAAGTCTTATGGGTCCTTTTTGTCTTCAGGAAGCTACAATTCACCTGTAGACCTTATTAATTTTGCCAAAATATAACATTGCCAAAATCTATAAACAGGCCCCCAGAAACTTTGTCACACTACTGGCTTAAGCTATAAAATGCAAAGTCATACAAGTGAGTATTTTGTGTCAATTTAAGAAACTCAAGAAAGTAAAGATCTACAGACCCATTACACTTACACACTGATTCAGACAATACTGTTTTAAAGATTTCCAGTCACTGTCTGCGTATCTTCTGCTTTCTGGCTCCCAGTTGTTCAGCCTACATAATTTCCAGTGGTTTAGGAAGGCCTGTGTAAGTAGTATATCTAAATAAACCATGCAACATACTACAAAAATACTAAAACATGCATGTATGTTTTAATTGATATAATTGTGATAAACTTCTGCTTGATGAAACATTTTAAATTTATTCTCTTCATGTGTAAAACTTACATTGTTTAACTAGAGTTTCAATCAGTATGGCACGCATCTTTGTTCATAAATATATTTGTATAATAGTTTATTCTGTACTATGCATAAACATGAATTTATTATTTCTTTAATATGTATGTACCAAGGATTATTATTTGGATGGGACATGTATTATTACAATACAGAGAGGATGAGAATTAGTTCAACAATGATATTTTTAATACATATACTAATTAACATATGTAAATTATTCAGGGTATGTGTATGTTAATGACAAGAGAATCATGTTGTCACTGAAATTATGTGTGTATGTATGAAGTCATTGTCTCTTATCTCTGTTCCTTTCCTGTCCAATGTAAAGCACAGTAAGGGTAAAATATTCCTATCCAGTGGAAAGATTAGCAAATAATCCATTACAGTAATTCAATATGAGTGTATTCCTACTACAACTTCAGCTCAAATTATACTAAAAGTGCACAGGATAATATTTGATTACTCAAGCAGCACTTGTAGGTTGGGTTACCAGCTTCCAAAGCAGAGAATTATGGCATAATTCTTAAAAACATGGACGTTTGTCTCTTTCGAAAATGGCTAGTTGTTACAACTGTAAATAGTAAATTAACAAAAAAAATGTACTCTGGTGACAAGGGAAAACATTTATAACATAAATGTGATAATACATTATGTTAAAAAAAACAAACAATTAAGAAACTTCAAATTAAATACTTTTTCTTTACAACTCATTGACTAAGGTAAAATTCTGAAATTTAACACACAACTGGGATTGTGACACTGAATCACACAAGACTGAGTCCGAAGGTTTCTTCTGACTCTGGTGTACAGCAATCCTTTTGACCATTATGCTGGACAGTGTCATTCATCCTTGTTCGTTGTATATCTCAGCATTTCAGACACTAGTTCTATTTGCTTCTGCAGGTGAGAGGATAAAATAAGGAACCTACTTAGTTGGGCCCCTAAGAAGATTTATTCTTGTAGCCTAAACTAGCTATGCCAAGAAGCCCAGTAGAGTAGAATTTCTTACTTTAAATAGTTACCTCAAGGATAAAACAGAACCAGTTTCTAAACATTGTGGTTGGAAAACCTTGAATGATGGACAGTGCTGAAATTGAGCAGGATGATTCAAAACCATGTAACATTCTAACTACTGAAGATGCTATATTGTTGATATAAAATGAAAGAACTATTTAAAGAACAGTCACTACAATCAAAATAAAAATTAATCTGAGACATATCAGTTTTCCTTTTCACATAGCTAATTTATTGTAACTGTTTTGGAAGCAAGTTATTAAACTTCCTTTTACAAAAAAATTGATCTCACAGCCTTGTAAATTACAAATAGCTGTATGTTGGAATTTCTGAGGGAATGATACTAACTGAAATGTAGAATGTGATGAAAGATATAAAAAGAAGGTGAACAACAAAATCTGAAATCATGATGTAATATATGGAATTCTGTATTTCCACAATCCCCAACCCCCTCAAATAGGAAGAGGTTGGGGGTAATTGAGAGGCTGCGTGTGAAGTAGACAAGAACCAACACATTTCAGTTAGTACAGAAAAGAAAATGTGACTTTTCACAGATACTCTGATTAGTTGAAGCTAGTTCAGCAATACATTTACAGACACATTTCTACTTAATGCAATTTTGAGTTACATAATGTCATACCTATGCAATTTTTTTTTATTAACCTCCAGGTACATGTATGTATGTAGTCAATACATATGTGCTCTATTTACAATGCCTGGTAACAATTAAGTATATGTACATAATTATGTATACACATACATATATACATACAGCATGAGTACATACATACATACATATAGCATATATATACACACACACATATATACGTACGTACATACATATATACATACATACATTCATACCTACATACACACATACATACATGTATCGTATGTCATTCATTCATTTAGAAGTCTGTCGTACAACAGGTCCAACGCCTCTTCCAAAGTGAGCTCTCCACATAGAGCGATCTAGAGCTTCCTCCTTCAAGTGAGAGCATCCTCTCCTTTCCTTAAGGTCATCCAGTAGCTTCCTACATCTTCTTCCTCATCTTTGTCACTTCTATCCCCCCTTTTATCTTTCCTTCAATAACCCATTGTAAAAGGCAGTTTCTACACAAAATGTGACCAATCCAGTTAGCCTTCCGTTTACTTATTTCATGCAGGATATTCCTCTGCTCCTTGACTGTAAGTAATACTTTTTCATTTCTCACATGATTGGTCCAATTGATCTTTTCCATCCTTCTCCAGCACCACATTTCAAAACATTCAGATGTTTCTGATTTACTGCCCGAAGTGTCCAAGTTTCAGCACCACATAAAGTTATGCTCCAAATGTAGCACTTCACTAGCTTCTTCCTCAATTCCAAGTCCAATGTGCTAGTAAAAAGAGCCCTCTTCTTGTTGAATGCAGCTTTAGCCATAGCAATCCTACATTT